>JAEEGG010000433.1_pt1 | contig 143982 bp, 120 predicted proteins | sample 9134161 | NCBI WGS metagenome assembly JAEEGG01 (sample SAMN16246543, study PRJNA631951) | gut metagenome | biome: gut microbiome; feature: rumen; material: CR-attached | host: Bos | place: Iran: Karaj | collected 2018-10
TTACTGCTGAACCTTCAGAACAGACCAACTCAGCAGAGAGAGAACAGACACCGCCCTGTCACGCCAGAGCAGGTTGCCGAGTACACCAACATTCCCCTTGCGACCATCTATCAGAAACTCGCGAATAGGGAAATTCCCGGCTCCAAGCCAGGCAAGCGATGGGTCATCTATCTTGACGAGATTGACAAGTGGCTGGAGGCGAACCGCAAGAATCCCATTCCTTTGACGGATGAGGAACAGAACGCTACAATCCTTGCATCGCACAAGCGCAAGCCGAAAAAAGCGGACTGGCAAACTGACCCTATTGTTGAACCTTCAAAAAAAGTGAATGTAGCGAGCACAACTACTTCACCCTCCCCCAAAGCGATTGCAGACCCAGCTATAGCATCATCCAACGCTGATTGCGTTAATGTTGTTGACATTCCAGATGATTCTGAGCAATCTAACGATGGCATCCATTCAACAGAATCCGACAATGCAACCAGTATTGACGGTATCAATGCTAGCGATGTCACCTCTTCCTTTGACCAATTGAAGTTCATCTACAAGAAGGTTGGTAACAACGAATCGCAAGCCTTTGGCGTATGGCAGCAACTGAGCGAAAGTGAGCGAACGGCTGCATTCGCACATACCCAGCGATTGCAAGGTGACCTGAGTTTACGTTCCTATCTATATGTCTATCTGCGGGACAAGGAGTGGATGAAGGCAATGTAGCTATGAAGTAGAGGGCTTGCCCGATGCTTGCCACATAAAACAAGCATCGGGAAGCTCACTACCCGTTCCGATTTTCATCGGGCGGTGGACTGACCACATAAATCTGCAAGCAGAGGTCACGGTATCTGACACAAAAGTGCCGCCCACATGGTCAGATATGAATAGACGGTGGTGAAATCTGAGGATTTTATCCAGTTAGTCTTATCGGCTTGCCGATGCCACATTTTTCAAGTAGTGGGTAGCCTAATACCCCATCCTCGCTTTGCTTGATTGGATCCTGCCACCCTATAGGCAAGCCAATTGTGGCGCTGAGCCGTTTTGTGTTACACACTAATTGCCCCTATAAGGTCCATTTGGGAAACAATGAACCCACTGACATTTTGCATAACTGCTGATAGTCAGTGGGGGTGCTCTTTCCGTTATCAATCTTGATAAGATGAACAAGCAAACTAGTTCTTGAAATATTACTTTTCGCTTTGTTTTAACTTGTTGTAAGCTTCTTGTTGAAGGCTTTTCAAATCATCGTAGCAGAACATTGAACGATATTTCTCTTTGATTTTTGCTTGTTTTTTTGCAACCCATAAACTATGAACTTTTGGATCTATTAAGAGAGGTCCTTCTGCAACATACATTTCGTACAACTCCTTTTTTCTCAATGCTTCAAAAAGTTCAGGATTTTGATTGGCTAAATCATAGTAAGCGTCAAAAATAAATTCTTGGGTATAATATATTAATCCTGATGATTGCGCAAGTTTATAAAGACCATAATCTTCTGTCAAAGATTTCATGTAATTCTCATAAAAAAATAACCAGGCTTTTTCTAAAACCTCAGGCAACACTTCACCAATTGGACCTGTGACAGCTCTAAATGGCGCTCTTTGCGTCGGATCAATATATCTTATTACAGTCTCTCCATTGCACATTGATAGATTGAGCATCAATAGATTGTATGATGCAATATTAATAGGCCTTATATAATTGAAGAGTTCTTTCCATGTGACCATTTCCATTGAGCCTAATTGAAGTCCATCTGATGAGCCATGACATTCAATTTGAAGAATTGGCAACTTGTTACTTGTTGTGACTTGTTTTTCAATATCCTTGATAGTGCAAATTAAGTCATTAGTGTCATGAACATGAGTATATTGACAATCAAAATCAGGAATCAAATTCTGGTCATACCAAATCTGGCGAAGATTATCTTTCAAATCTTCACCAGTCCTTTTGTCTCCATTACGAAGCGATTCGATTATAAAGACCTTTATCCCATCTAAATTTTCTAATGTCATCCTTGTTGAGCAAAATTTATAACCAAGGCACTCCGTAATTTATATTAGAGTCATCAGCCACAAAGAAGTTGTCAAGAGGTAAAATGATTTTTGCCTTAGCCAATCTTTCAAGATAGTCGCTACGAACGGCACTATTCTCTATTTCTTTCCTTCTAGCTTTACTCATTGAGAGGAACTCATCTTCTATTTCTAACCCAAGGTATTTTCTGCCAAGTAAGTTTGCTGCAATACCAGTTGTCGCACTCCCATTGAAGGGGTCAAGAATCCATGCCCCAGATTGAGTACTGGCTTGAATCAATCTTGCCAAAACTCCCAGAGGCTTTTGTGTTGGATGCTTGCCACATGACTTCTCCCAACGACCAATGGCTGGCAATTGCCAGACATCTGTCATTTGTTTGTCTCCATTAAGTTGCTTCATCAAATCATAGTTGTAGTAATGAGCTACTTTTTGTGACTTTCTTGCCCAGATGATGAACTCTGTTGAGTATGTAAAATATCGACAAGAAATGTTTGGCGGAGGATTGGTTTTTGCCCAAGTTATCACATTCAGTATTTTGAAGCCCAGTTTCAGGAGTTGTTGCTGAACACTAAATATATTGTGATGAGTACCAGAAATCCAAATGGTTGCATTATCTTTCATGTGCTTTCTGCAAGCAGATAGCCATTTAAGATTAAACGCATCCATTTCTTCATGAGTTGAAGGTTTATCCCATTCACCTTTATCAACACAAACGACCTGCCCACTTTGACATGATATGCCACCACTAGACAAAAAGTATGGTGGATCAGCAAAGATCATGTCAAATCCAAAGTTGAATTTTGACAAAATCTCCACGCAATCACCTTGAATCAAGGTAAAGTCGTTGTTGGGTGATTTATAGTATGATGGAATCATTGTTCAGGTACAGGCAACCCCAATTTTTGAAGTGGAATATAATCAAAGTAATAATGGCAATTTACACTAATTATGTAGTCCAAGACATCCTTATATTTTGGATTCTTAAACCATTGACTAAGTATGTAAACGTATTCTACTTCGATATTTAACTGAGATAGCAATTTAATATATTGCTTTCTCTTGAAATCGCATGTCTGCAATTTTTCATCAACACTACCTCCAACATTTTGATTCTTTACTTCAATAATAAACAAAGTGTTGTTAACAATTACATAAATGCAGTTGTCAGGAAGTAACTGACTAGAAATTATCTGTTTCCAGTCAACGCCATTTGCATCTAGGAACCTGTAAAACTCATGTTTTTTAAAAACATAAGCAACTACATCCCCTTTATAAAAGACTTCTAAGCCTTTTACTTCATAATCTTTTTGTTGAGATAGGTAGGTCGATAGGTCAACCTTTCCTTCATAAATTAATCCTGTGATGGTATTACCACCACCTACTCCACCTTTAATCATATTAATTGTCGTCGTTTGTTCGTTGGCATACTCCGTGATAATAACCTAATGCAAAAGCTGCATGTGGGCTTTTATGTCGTTGCGCTTTTGCCTGGCTTTCTTCCAAGTGTAATAAAACATTATCAACACTCAACGTACCATTAAGATTGTACCCTGCTTGATACCCTGCTTCGTAAGCACAAGCTGCACATTTATGTCTGCCGACTCCACCTTGGTCAGTAGGCAGAGTTGCCATAATTCTTTGAATCTGAGAATGATCTTTATTACAAGCCATATTATTTTACAAGTTCAATAAAATCAACAATATCTGTAAGGTTGTAGATACTTGGAATAATAGAATAAGCCTCTTGCAATTTGTTTCTTGCACTCTTCCAACCAATACCATCTGTAATCCACACAAATTCAAAACCTGGCACCGAGTTAACCTTTGGTGCAATATCTGAATAAGAGCGTGCGACTTCGTTAAGTTTTGAACCACCTCCACTATAAAAATTCACTTCTATCAAATAGGTTTTTGAAGTCGTTTGGATTACGAAATCAAATCTCTTTTCATCATCGCCAAGGACTTTCTGGAGGTTTGGCCATTCCGTTGAATATACCTCCTGACGGTACTTAACTCCATTCTTGTCCATAATGTTAGCTACCATACTTTCCATGACATGACCACTACGATTCTTTCTTGCATTACTATCAAGACCTGTTTCGATCCCAAAAACATAATCAACCAAATCGTTTATTTTCTTTTGACGGAACAAATCTGCAAGACCTGTTCCTTCAAGATACTCCAACACGCCATCAATACTGGTGAAGAGTCTATCAAGAATAATACATTGACCAGCGGAATTAAGAACCGCTTTTTTGCCTTCGCTACGAACAGCAATAAGAATATCCATTACGCTGAATGCGGTACGGTCACGATTCCATATAGTTTCAACACTCTTCCTTAAATCTGTAGTGCCAATCATACTATTTAGCATACATAAGCTTAGTTTGATATTATCTACATTTGCAGCAATTTTGTCGAAATCGCAGAAGAAATCAAGTGTTTGGTTCGTCTCTTGAAGCTGAGACATGAATTTGTTAAAGTCTCTCATATTATATTATTGATTTACAGCCATTTTAGCAATTCGGACATTTTCATTTGCCACAAATTGTAAAAGGCTTGTCTGATAGTTATGCTTAGTGTCCAGATAATTGTGAACAAGTATTTCTGTCAACTTTCCTCGCTTTTCTGGATTCGAGTTAATGCTTCTTGATGCCCATACTCTTTCTATCTGATATGCGCCATACAATACATCAAAGAAGTTGTCATTTTCATTCTTGCCCTTACAATCCGAGTTGCTTAGCATGAAATGAAAACCTGCTTCGTTAATATGGTCGCAATACTCTTTTAGACGCACCTGAGCATCATCATTAAAAGCTTCTTTCGCATAATCATTGAAACTTGAAGTGTCGCTCAGCGGACGGTATGGAGGGTCGAAGTAGAAAAGAGTATTGCCACGTGCATGTTCAAATGTCACCTCAAAGTCACTATTTAGAATCTCCACGCGCTGCAACAACTCGCTATCTTTCCTTATGGTTTCAGGATCGCATATTGTTGGATTTGAATATTTCCCGAAAGGAACATTGAATAATCCCTTCTTGTTTACTCGATAAAGACCATTGAAACAAGTCCTATTCAGGAAGAAGAATTTTGTTGTATTCTCAATGGGATCAAGATTCTTCTCGTTATATCGATAACGAACAGCCATGAAGAAGTCTTTTCTTCCTTCTTCCGTTTCAAGAGCCAAATACGCATTCTCTATATCCATCAATGACTCTATTAACTGTTCAGGGGTATCTCTGACAGTTCGGTAGCATATAGCCAAATCAGGATTTATATCATTGATGATAGCGTGTTGGATATTAGGATAACGTTGAAGCATATAGAAGAGCATTGCTCCACCACCCACAAAGGGTTCTATGTACGTTACATTCTCCCAATTATCAAAGTCAGCTGGAAGTTGTGCATCCAGTTGTTCAATGAGCTGGCTCTTGCCGCCAACCCACTTGATAAAAGGTTTTGCTTTTCCCATAATATGCTAATTTTATTTTTCAGTTGAGTTCAACAAGTCTTTTACGTCAATGTCAAGGAGCTTTGCGATTTTGTCTAATGTCTGCAAGTCTGGTTGCGTTACATTCGAGCACCACCTGCTTGTTGTGGCGACATTAACCCCCAACTGTTCAGACAACCATTTTCCGGTCTTCCTTTGCTCAACCAGAACAACTTTTATTCTATTCAGCGCATCCATTGTAAATATATTGATTTTTGGTGCAAAGTTATATAATTTATTCGAGAAACACGCAGAAGAATGAAGAAAACTGTTTGTCCTTCACACTTTTTACACAATTTGGTATTTGCAATTGCCAAATTCTGCGATGAAAACCACATTGCAATTTTCGCACATAGAACATACTCGCTTATAATATTCTTCCATAGGACGATGCGATTCAAAATGCCAAAACTGGAATATTTCCGATGTCTGTGCGCCCTTAAGAAAAGTTAAATAAGTTAAATATGCATCTCTTCTAATCTCAATAGAATCTACGTCATAGCTTTTCTACCTTTTTATGTGTAAATGGCTGACAGAAAAAGACTTGCAAATTCAGTGGCTGCACTGAATTAACACAAGTTACTATTGGTAGTGGTGTTGCTAGCATCGGGAATACTGCTTTTTATAATTGCTATAGATTAGGTCAAATATATCTTCTGCCATTAGAACCTCCATATCTAGCTGATCATTATAGTAGGAATTATACTTTTGATGATAATGATAGACAAAAAGAAATCTATCAATATGCATACGTACATATTCCAAAAGGTACATACGAAGCTTATTCCAGTGCCTATGAATGGCGTTACTTTGAGCGATTCAAGGAAGATTTGTCCATCAACGGTACTCCATATTATGTGAAGTTGAATGTGTCTGACTCAAATAATGAATACGTTGAACAGTATGTAAAAGTTGATGAATCATATACCGTAAAATTCGGTAAGAAGAGCAAAGCTGCTATCAAGAGAGTGAAATTCAATGGTGAAGACGTCACAGAAAGTATCAAAGATAATACATACACTACTCCAAAACTGATAGAAGACTCAAATATCACAATTGAGTATGATGAATCAAATAGTGATATCAATGGTGATGGCATTGTAGATACCCAAGATGTGCTATAAATCTATAAGTACATTCAAGAGCATTAAAATGGAAGACCCCCTCAAGACCCTCCTCCAGTCCCCCCTTTATTATGGGGAGAGCTTGCGGAGGAGCTATATACTATAACACATAATAACCGGACAGGGATTGCTCCTTGTCCGTTTGTTGTGATATTTGCATTCGTAGCTATATACCAAAGAAGCGGTCATAGACTATATAGTGTCCCTGATACTGATATACAAGCTGACGTTCAACAAGTGCTTTTAATGCAGTCTTAATGCTACTAAGGGCTGGAAGGCGATATTTCATGATGAAAGAACATGCCATAGGGGTTTTCACACATTGTTCTTTGGCAGTAGCCCGAAGAAGTGCACTCTGATTAGCTGTCAATGATGTATAGTAGTTCTCGAAAGCTACTTCCTGCTCCAAATAGTAAAAATGACACTTTCCCAAGATTTGGAAAGGGCGTTCTATGATTTGTGGTGTTTCCTGCTCGGTTAAACCTTTGAGGGGAAATTGTATCATAATTGGTAGAAGAACCTTTATAGTTTAGCGTTCAAGGGATTGATAGTTTAGGATTCAAAATAATATGAAAAGAATGAAAGTATTACGTGGTATGTGGCTGATGTGCCTGATGGTTATCGGTAGTGTAGCAGGATGGGCTGCTGATGGTGTGAAGATAACAATCACTTATAATGAGGGTACTGTGAAAGTGGATCAGCCGAAGAACAGCAAGAAGATTAATGTGACGCATACAGGTGCGAAGGTGGTAGTGGACAGTCAGGTGACTGATGAGGAAGTGGAGTATGTGCTGAAGGGTAGGACGGGTAATGGCAGCTTTGAACTGAACGGCAGCTACAAGGCTACGGTGACGCTCGACGGGTTGACGATGAAGACTCCGGAAGGTCCTGCAATCAACCTGAAGTGTGGAAAACGGATGAAGCTGACGCTCAAGAATGGTTCGAATAACATGCTTGAGGATGGACCAGACACCCTGCACAAGGCTTGCATCTATACGAAAGGACATCTGGAAATCGGCGGCGGCGGACAGCTCTCGGTCACTGCGAACTCGAAGAACGCTATCGCTGCGAAGGAATATGTGGAAATCAAACCGTCTACTGGCAAGATAGCCATTTCTTCGGCAACGGGTAACGGTATCAGTAGCGGGACCGACCTTACGATCGATGGAGGAACTATTGATATCAATCTCTCGAGTGTGGACAAGAAAGCATTGAAATGCGATTCGACCTTGACCATCAATGGTGGAACCTTGAAGGCTGTGTTGACGGGTGATGGAGGAAAGGGAGTGAAATGTGATGGCGACATGGTGATGAATGGTGGTTCGCTCGATATCGAGACATCGGGTAGTTATGTCAGCGAACGTCAGTTCGGCTTTGGCGGTTTCGGAGGCTTCGGTGGCGATATGCCTGATTTTGGTGGCGGAATGCCTGACTTCGGAGGTGGTGGTTTCCCTGGCTTCCCTGGAGGTGGCTTCCCAGACTTTGGGGGTGGAAGACCTGGTGGTGAAAGGGCTGGTGGTGATAGACCAGGTGGTGGAAGACCGGGAGGCGGAATGCCTGACTTCGGAGGTGGAGGCGGTTTCCCTGGTTTCCCAGGAGGTGGTTTCCCAGACTTTGGGGGTGGAATGCCTAACTTCGATGAAATGGGTGATTTTGGAGGATTTGGCGGCTTTGGCGGCTTCGGGGGTGGAAACCGAGGCGACCGTATCCAGATAAGTGACTCCCTTCGTCAGATTCTCTTTGGAGATGAGCGCGAGGAGCGAGGAATGGGGTTCACAAAGCGTAAATATAATGGTAGTGCAAAGGCTATCAAAGTGGTGGGAACCATCACGATTAATGGCGGGGACGTCAAGGTGAAGACAGCTTCCGATGGTGCCGAGGGAATGGAAGGCAAGAAAGGTGTGACTGTGAATGGCGGAACGGTGTATGTGAAGGCGATGGACGACGGTATCAGTTCGAACGGCCCGATTCAGTTCCATGGAGGCGATGTGTTCGTGTGGAGTGTGGGCAACGATGCTATCGATTCAAATTCAAACAGTCGTGAATCGCTTATCATCACCGGAGGGAAAATTACTGCCTGCTCACAGGTGGGTTCTCCTGAGGAACCGTTCGACAGTGACTTCACGCAGATGACCCTCACAGGCGGAACCGTGTTTGGAATGGGTGGCTCGATGATGGGCGAGGCTCCGATGCCCAAAGAGTCGTCGGATACCCAGCTGACTGTATCACTCAACGGACTGCCTTGTCCGGTAGGCAAGACGCTGCAATGTGTAGATGATAAGGGTAAGGTGCTTTATTCGTTTGTCATCCCATTCACGATGCAAAGCAGCAGTAGCATCTTGTCGCTCCCTCAGTTTGAGAAAGGAAAGACCTATAAGGTAAAGATAAAAGAGCCCGATGTGACGTTGAAGGAATTTACGTTTTAAGCGGTTATCGGTTAACGGTTAACGGTTAACAAGGTGAAAATGCATCGAAAGTTTTGTGCTTTCGATGTTTTTTCGTAATTTTGCGCCAAAATTTGTATCGTGGAACGAAAACGAGTATTGATAACAGGTGCCAGCGGATTCATCGGCAGTTTCCTGTGTGAGGCCTCCTTGCAGCGAGGCTGGGACACATGGGCTGCCTTGCGTGCCACATCGAGCCGACGTTGGTTGCAGTACGAAGGGTTGCAGTTTGTGGAACTGGACCTGACGGATGTGTCGCGGCTGACGCAGATGCTGCAAGGCTGTGAGGCGCGATGGGATGTGGTGATTCATGCTGCAGGAGCAACGAAATGTGTGAAACAGGAAGAGTTCGACTTCCACAACTGCGACTGTACGCGTCATCTGGTGGAGGCATTGCAGGCAGCCGGTAAGATGCCGCAGCAGTTTGTTTACCTAAGCAGTCTGAGTGCTACATACGGGTCGGCTTATGGTAACAGTAAGCTGAAAGCGGAGCAATGGTTGCACAAGACGCTAGACAGCAGCGAGACCGGATTGGTGGTGTTTCGTCCCACAGGTGTGTATGGACCCCGTGAGAAGGACTATTTCATGATGGCACAATCGATAGACCGTCATGTGGACTTCGCCGTAGGGTTTGAACCGCAGGTGCTGACGTTCGTGTATGTGAAGGACTTGGTGGGTGCCATTATGGCAGCCATAGAGCGAGGTGTGACGGAAGGCACGTTTAATGTGACGGATGGCGGAGAATACCCCAGCCGTGCTTTCAGCGACTTGATTCAGCAGGAGATGGGTGTGCAGCATGTGGTGCATATCACAGCTCCGCTATGGGTGCTGAAGGCGGTATCGGTGGTAGCGGAAGAAACGGGTAAGCTGACTGGCCGCCCCAGTACGCTCAACAGAGATAAATATAAGATGATGGCACAGCGCGACTGGCGTTGCGACATCAGTGGAATGACGGATGTGCTGGGCTATCACCCACAGTGGAACCTGGCACGAGGAGTAAAAGAGACGATAGCATGGTACAAGGAAAACGGTTGGATTTGAACAGCGCAGAACTGACGACATTAGTCTATATGGCCATCACGACGGTGATGATTCTCGTGTTTTGGACACGATTGAGCGACCCCTGGGCAATGTTGGGGCTGCGTGGTGTGGCGCTGCTTTCGATGGCGGTCACTCAACTCACCTACCGCTTCATGCCTCGGCGAGTAGCGATGTTCTGGCGCTGTCTCCCGTTGTTTGTCCTGCTGATATGGTGGTACCCTGAGATTCATCACTTCTGCTCACTCTATCCCTATCAGGATCATGTGTTTGCAGCCATCGACCAGACGTTGTTCGGCTGCCAGCCGGCACTTGAGTTCGACCAGCATTTCAGTTCGGCCCTGTGGAGCGAACTATTCAATATGGGCTATTATGCCTACTACTATCTCATGTTTGCAGTAGTGGTGTTCTACTTGATTTGCCGTACAGACGAGTACGATAAGGCTGTGTTCGTATTCCTGGGTTCGTTCTTCTTGTTCTACCTCTTCTATGACTTCCTTCCCGTAGCTGGCCCGCAGTATTATTTCTGTGCGTTACGTAACATCTATGGCGATGCAGGGTGGGGCGACAGTTTCCCTGCGTTGGGCGATTACTTCAAAGACCATTTTGACATGATTGTTCCCGAAGTGAAGGGGCTGTTCGGCCAGTTGGTCATCGGGGCACAGGAAATCGGTGAACGTCCTGCAGCAGCCTATCCCAGCAGTCATGTGGGCATGAGTACGGTGTGCATGTTGTTAGCTTGGCGCACAGGCAATAAGTGGCTTGTGGGTGTACTCGTTCCGTTCTATGTGTTGCTTTGTTGCGGAACGGTATATATCAAGGCCCACTACCTCATCGACTCCATCTCAGGTCTGTTTTTTGCCGCCTTCTTCTTCTATCTAACGAATAAGGTCTATGAAAGCTATCATCGATGATAAGATACCCTATATCCGTGGGCAGATAGAGCAGCTGGCCGACGAGGTGACATACCTCACAGGGAGTGCCATCAGCCGCGAGGATGTGCGCAATGCTGATGTGCTGATTGTGCGTACCCGTACACGTTGCGACCGCTCCTTGCTGGAAGGCTCGAAGGTGAAGCTGATTGTGACTGCTACCATCGGCTATGACCATATTGATACCGACTATTGTGAGTCGGCAGGTATTCGTTGGACCAACTGCCCGGGATGCAATGCCAATTCCGTCTGTCAGTATGTACATCATGCGTTAGAGGCTGTTGGGCGACTCAACCCGATGATGACGGTAGGAGTGGTCGGAGTGGGGCATGTAGGCACACTCGTTGCTGCCGATTTGGAGCAGTGTGGCATGAAGGTGTTGCTGTGCGACCCTCCGCGTGATGATGCTCACGATGATGTGGAAGGACATCCTTTTGTGGCGCTTTCCACCATCCAGCAGGAGGCCGATATCATCACGTTTCATACCCCTCTGACCAAGGAAGGTCCTTATGCCACCTATCATATGGCCGACGAGCACTTCTTCTGCCATTTATCCCATCGCCCACTCATTATCAATGCCTCACGAGGTGGGGTGGTCGATAACGAAGCCCTGTTGCAGGCATTGCACGACGGACGGGTGGCTGATGCGGTGATTGATACCTGGGAAGGCGAGCCCACCATCAATCGTGAGCTGTTGCAACAAGTGGCGATTGCTACCCCCCATATAGCCGGCTATTCAGCCGACGGGAAAGCCAATGCAACCCGTATGTCGCTCGAGGCAGTAGCCCGGTTCTTAGGGCGCGACTTCACTCCCCAAATCATATTGCCCGATGCTCCTAAACTGACCGTCGAGACCTTGAGAGACGACTCCGAACGGTTGAAGCGATGGCCCGAAGGGTTCGAGGAGATGCGCGGTAACTACCCGGTGAGGAGAGAGTAAGTTTTTTTGCTTAATGGCTTAGTAGCTTAGTAGGTTAGTAGGTTAGTAGGTTAATAGCTTAGTAGCTTAGTAGGTTAGTAGGTTAGTAGGTTAATAGCTTAGTAGGTTAACGGTTATAAGTTTGGGATTCAAGGATGAGAGCCGAAAGATATATCATACTGATGCGGACCCTATTGCTGATGATGGCGATGGGAGTAGCGACCGTTGTGTGGGGCTTTGAAGGAGTGGAAGCAGTAGGAGAATCGCCGACATTGCCCGACAGCATCTGGCACGATAAGGTGACGGGCAGACAGATACACCTGCAGCGTCTTGGTGGCTTGGACACGTTGGTGCAAACGCGTCCGAATGCCTTGAGAGCTTTGGCGAAAGACCTGTCAATCAATGCGTCGATACTGTCATGGGACTATTTCGTGCAAAACAGAGATTATGCCCGTATCTCGCGACATGTACTCAAAGACCATTTCTCCCACTTACCCGTCTTCGATAACGACAGCTTCTCAGGCAACCAATTCTCACATCCCTATCATGGTTCGATGTTCTACAACACGGCTCGCTATGAGGGGTTGAGCTATGGAGTGTCGCTGTTGTACCCCATTTTGGGAAGTGCAACTTGGGAGTGGATGTGCGAAACCAATCCCCCATCGGTCAACGACCTTTTATCCACGGGTGTAGGAGGAGCTGTGCTGGGCGAGGTAGCACATCGCACGTCCGACCTCTTCTTCGACAACTCCAGCATCGGCCTCGACCGTGTGACACGCGAAGTGATAGGCTCGTTGCTCAATCCTGTCCGTGCCGTCCACCGCATTCTCACGGGTGAAGCCTGGCGGGTCAGTCATGCGCGAGGCAAGCGTGTCGAGCCACAGCCCTTCTCGTTTGAATTCGGAACAGGTTATCGCAGTATGCAGGAGCTGAAGGGCAACCGCGACTTCCTGCATTCGCCCTATATGGAGTTCGAACTGCACTATGGTCAGCGCTTCAACGAAAAGAAAAAGAGCCGTCCGTTCGACCTCTTCTCCCTCTCCCTTCTGCTCAATCTCTCTGACGACCATCCCACCGTTGGCAACTTCGAAATATCGGGTCGTCTCGCCAGCAAGCAAATTGACCTGAAGAAACACTTTCAACTCGACATTGGTTTCTATCAGAACCTGAAATACGTGGACCATTATTCCAAGCACGAGCAGGCGCCCCATAACTTCTCGCTCATCTCTGAGGCAGTCAGTTTCGGATGCCAGGTGCACGCTGAGCGCACCACCAAGTGGATGAGCATACAGCACAGTTTCATGCTGAGCGGCATCGTCCTCGGAGGTTCGCCAGCCGACTACTTCCCTATGCGTCGCTATAACTTTACCAATGGAGCCAGCATCCGCGACAACACACGCTACTATATCAACCAGAAAGCGTTAGCAGGCCATAAGTTCTACTTCGCACGCCTGTTCAGCACCCACGGCTACGATGCCCAGGAACTTCAAGAGCGATTGAGCCGACAGGAAGAGTTGAACTGTACAGGCGACCAGGGAGTACACACCATCATCACAAACAACTTTTTCATCCAATACAACATCTTCAAGTCGCTGCGCCTGAGTTTCGACTATCAGATCTACTATCGCAGTTCGCACTACACTCATTACCCAAACGTTCACGCCAAGAGTCATGAGTGGAAGATAGGAGTCATCCATTCTATATAGCCATTATAATCAATCTGTAGAAGCAATATGAAACAACTGTCAGTCATCCTTGCCATGATGCTCGTAAGCATCAGCAGCGGGGCACAATCAATGAAAGAACAAGGCTACGTCAACATCAAGGATGTAGATCCCACGATACGTGTCAGTCTCATGTACACCCGTCCCGACAACTTCACCGGTCGTGTGCTCTATACCGATTTGAAGGATGCTTACCTGCATCCCGATGCTGCTCAGGCATTGAAGAAATGTCAGCAACGCCTCAAGCAGATGCGTCCCGAACTCAGTCTTATCATCTACGATGCAGCTCGTCCGATGTCCGTACAGCAGAAGATGTGGAATGTGGTCAAAGGAACTTCAAAGAACATCTATGTCAGCAATCCAGCGAATGGAGGAGGACTGCACAACTACGGCTTTGCCGTCGATATCACCATCTGTGACGAAAAGGGCGACAGCATCCCGATGGGTACCAAAATAGACTATATGGGCCGTGCAGCCCATCCCGAGTTCGAGGACGAGATGGTGCGCAAGGGAATCATCACCCAGGAAGCAGTCAACAATCGCCGCCTGCTGCGCGAAGTGATGTCGGCAGGAGGGTTCAAGGTCCTGAAAACCGAATGGTGGCATTTCAACCTCAAGACCCGCGCGCAAATCAAGGCAGAAGGCAGAAAACCAATCAAGTGAAGCGAGACTCTTCAGGAGTGGAGACTTCTATTTTGCCAACTATCGGTTTATCTGTTCTTAGGACTACGGTGCCCGTGTCCTTTCTATGCCGTTGTAAGGTACTTTCCACACCGATGTTTCGCCCTTCCTACGCCATGTCTTTTCCTCACTATTTTAGTTGCAAAAGTTATAAACTATCGGTATTTATTTGAGCATGACAAATGACAGATGACAGTTTTGTAGGGAAGGGGTGCTTGAGTATTGACTTGGTTTTTTGTTAATAATTATATATATAACATTATATTATTATTTATATTATTAGTATATATATTTATATTACTATTATATAAGTATATTTATTTTATATATTTCACCCTATACCTGACTATACCCCCTTTTATTAAAACTGTCATCTGTCATTTGTCATCTATCAGTGGGAACAGGCTCTTCTTGTTTTGGGTTAAGCATATTGTAACCTTATGATTGTTTTAGGATTCGAGCAAAAAAACAACGATTTGTGTCAAAGATACATAATTTCATCGAGAAGTTACACCTGTGAAACTGCTGTTTGAACTTTTTTCGTATCTTTGCACCGAAAATTTATACGACAAGCCAATAACAAGTTAGAACGACTAAAACAATGCTGATATGAGACGACTGTTTCTGATATTTGCCGGATGCCTGATGATGACAGGCACACTGATGGCGCAAAAGAACGCTAACAAGGACTTTGTGAAGGGTGCCGACGTAGGATTCCTCACAGGGCAGGAGCGGCGAGGTGTGGTGTTTCACGACCGGAACGGCAAGGAACGTGAATGTCTGGAACTGCTGAAGAACGACTACCAGATGTCGGCCATCCGTATGCGTGTGTGGGTGAATCCACGAGGGGGCGACTGCGATAAGTATGCCCTGCTTGCGATGGCCAAGCGGGTAAAGGCTTTGGGGATGGACCTCATGGTTGACTTCCACTACAGCGACTCATGGGCCGACCCAGCCAAGCAACCCATTCCGAAGGCATGGCAGAGTCACGACTACAAACAGATGCGCAAAGACCTGCAGGAACATACAATCGATGTGCTGACACTATTGAAAGATAACGGTATCGAGCCTCGATGGGTGCAGGTGGGCAATGAGACAGCCAACGGACTGCTCTGGCCTATGGGGCATATCGAGCAGAATCCGAAGCAGTATGCAGGGTTCATCCGAGCAGGCTATGATGCCGTGAAGAAGGTGTTTCCAAAGAGTATCGTCATCATACACCTCGACAGAGGACATAAGCAGAGCCTCTATGACTGGAACCTCGACATCGTGAAGAAGTATGGCGGCAAGTGGGACATGGTGGGCATGTCGCTCTATCCCTATTGGGCGATGGACGGACATCCCGAACTGAATGCGGACGACATCATTACCGACTGCATCGCGAACATCAGACATGTCAGCACGAAATACAAGTGTGACGTGATGATTGTGGAAACGGGCTACGAAGTAGACGAACGTCACCCGGAGAAGATGGAGGAAGGCCGACGTCAGCTCACCCGCGTGATACGTGAGGTACGAAACGAGACGAACGGACGTTGCCGTGGTGTCTTCTATTGGGAACCTCAATGTCTGCCAGGAGGCTATAAGCTTGGTGCCTTCGACAGCAAGGCTGCTCCAACTGCGATTATGGAGGGGTTTGTCGAATGAAGTAAGAATTAAGAATTAAGAAAAATAGTGTGCTGGTGATAGCTTCAATTTTTTATTTTAATATTTTTTCATTTTACATTTTTCTTTAGCCCTTCCCCCACTGTGTAGGCGACACGCCGTACATGGCACGGAAACAGCGACTGAAATAGCTGACAGATGAGAATCCCGTGTCGTAAGTGATTTCGGTGATGCTCAGGCGACCTTCGCGCAGCAGCTCGGCAGCACGACGCAGACGAATGGTGCGGATGAATTCGGTGGGCTTCTGTCCTGTAGCCGACTGTATCTTGCGATAGAAGGTCATACGGCTCATACACATATCGCTTGCCAGTTGTTCCACGCTGTAGCTGTCGTCCGGGATATGCTGTTCTACCACAGCGATAGCCTTTTGCAGCCATTCGTCCGTCATGACAGGCTGCTCTTCGGCAGGCTGGTCTTCGGTTTGTGGTTCTTGGTCTTTCACTTTCACTTCTTTTTTGATGGCAGCAAGGAATCGTTCACGCTGTCGCTTCAGTTGCCAGATATAACCTATCAGGGCAGAGAGAGTCAGGATAAGTACTGCCAGCATCCACCACACCCACCCGGGCATACGTTCCACAACTTCTTCTTCGGGTTGGCTCCATCGTTTACCAGGCTGTGTTTCCTGTAGTTCGATGCGATAGACGCCTTCATCCTCGATGTTTTGCTGCCGAAGTGTTTGGCGTACAGGGTCGTACAGACGTACGTAGCGCTCGCTGACCAGCAGCAGGCGTCCTTGACTGTCGATATCGAGATGAATCACAGCATCGCCATATTCGTTTGAGGCATATTCGTCGGTAGTGAGCTGTCCGTTCTTGTAGGTCATCAAGGAGCCGAAGATGGTGGCGAGCCACAGAGTACTGTCGTTTGTGAAGGTCATGGCCGATACGTCTTTTGTATCAGACAGTACCACCTCTTCCTTGCCTTGCTTCATTACGCGGATGTCCTTGCCTGTACTGAACCACAGTTCGTCAGCATCCTCTGTCCCTCTTCCCATAGTGCGAGGAGGAATGGCTAAAGCCGTGGGGCGGGCAGATAGTCCGCGAGACATGCGAATAGAGTCGGCAATAGGTCTAGTCAACGTAGCACCGCTAAACCAGGATTCTTGTTCATTGGTGCTCGATGCATAGGTGTTACCAAACATATCGGTTACAAGCCGACGACCTTGGCGGTCGGTCATCTCACGATTGAAGTTGATGCTGTCGGGCCACTCAGAGGTGACTTGAACAAGCCGTCCGTCCTCCAGCCAAAGTATTCCGCCTTCCCATTCTATGCACCATATACTTCCTTTCTGGTCTTCATGTAGCCGGAAGATATATTTATCGCCTCCAGGATACACATTCAGCAGCACTCCGTCAGCCGAATATTCAAATAGCTTTTTGTTGGCCGTCAGCCACCAATGGCCGTCGTGACTCACGACGATGTCATCCACCCGTTTGTCGTCCACTTCCTCTAACCTGCGAATGCTGTAGTCACTCTTATCGAGCACATTTGCCCCATGAAACGTACCTATTATTATATAGCGTTCGGCAGCCTCTGCCAGGCTTGCCACATCATTGCTGCATAAGAGGTCGGGATGCTCTGCATCGCTGCGGAACACGATAATTTGCCGGCCGTCATCACGACACACTCCTCCACCCTCGGTGGCATACCAAAGGAAACCCTCCGAATCTTGTATCACCTGCAGCACATGTTGCGATGAGAGCTGCTCTTGGCGCGGTAGCGAGAGTCGCTGTCGGTCCTGTGCCCAACTGACGACAGGCAACAGCACGAAATAAAACCAGATTATATAGCTTACTTTTTGCATCATCTTGTGAAAAAACGCTGCAAAGGTACAAATAAGCAGGCGAATAAACAAATAATTAATGACCTTTTACAAGCGAAAAACCTTCGATTCAAGTCAAAGATACATAATTTCATCGAGAAGTTACATCTGTGCAACTGTTTTTTGAACAAATGCAGTATCTTTGCAAAAAATTATCAAATAATTATCAGATGTAAAATCAAACTAATCATAACGAATATGAAAAAACGACTGACATTATTCGCAGCTATTGTCGTTATGGCGACATACGCAGTTGCACAGCCAATCACGGCAGGACAGCACACTCGTGTTGAGACCATCTATGGCACCATCGAGGGTTATCAGGATGGTAGTATTTTCACTTTCAAGGGCATCCAGTATGCCAAGGCAGATCGGTTTATGCCACCGCAGGCACCCGATAAATTCGCAGGTATCAGACAATGTAAGGTCTATGGCCCTCAGGCTCCACAAGACGAGTCTTTGCGTTGGAACGACCGTAACAGCCAGACTGACTACGGCTTCGGTAACCAGTTTGTGACAGAGCCTATGGACGAAAGGGCTTGTCTGGTCTTGAATGTGTGGACACCTAGCATCAAAGACCAGAAGCGTCGCCCCGTCTTCGTGTGGATTCATGGAGGCGGTTACACAGGCGGTTCTGCTCACGACCTGCCCTGCTATGAAGGTCGCGCACTAGCTGAGGCAGGCGACATCGTTGTTGTGAGTCTGAATCATCGCCTGAACATTCTTGGATATGCCGACCTGACAGGTCTTGGTGGTAAATATGCTCAGAGCGTCAATCTGGGCATGCAGGACATTGTGAAGGCTTTGGAGTGGGTGCGCGACAACATCACCCGCTTTGGCGGCAATCCCATCGAAGTGACTATCGGCGGACAGTCGGGCGGGGGTGGAAAGGTGTCTACACTGTTAGCTATGCCTTCTGCGAAAGGACTGTTCAAGCGAGCCATCGTGCAGAGCGGCTCCACATTGCGTCAATCCCTGCCCGAGCAGACGCGTCCCTTCGGACCTGCACTTGCACAAGAACTGGGACAACCGGCAACCGATCAGGCAGATTTCTCTAAGTTCAGCTACGAAGAATTGAACCGTGCTGTCAGCCGCATGGGTCAGCGTGGCATCCGCAGCGGTTACTCACCTGTGGTCGACGGTACCATCCTGCCGCAGCATCCTTTCGAGCCGGCTTCGCCCCTTTCGAAAGATGTACCAATGCTCATCGGTACCGACTTCAATGAGTTCACCTTCGATATAGGTCGCGATATGACATGGGCAGAAGCCGAAGCAGCTGTGCGTCAACGTCAGGGTGAACGTGCCGACCAGTATATTGCAGCCTTCAAGAAAGCCTATCCCAATGCCGAGCCGAGAGAGATGACCTACGTCGATACCGGTTTCCGTGCAGGAGCCGTCCGTCAAGCTGCTGCCAAAGCAGCACAAGGTGGCGCACCTGCATACCTCTATCTGTTTACCTGGAAACCCGAAAGCAATGCACTCGGAGCCTCACACGGTATGGAGCTGCCCTTCATGCTCCACAACGTAAGCCTGCAGCGCGAGATGACCGGAGCCTCTGAGAAAGCTTATAAGTTCGAGCAGCTCATCAGCAGCATTTGGCTCGCATTCATCAAGACCGGCAACCCGAACACGAAAGGTCTGCCCAAGTGGGAACCCTATAATGCAGAAACAGGTGTCACGATGATTCTCGACAACAAGTGCGAACCCCGTCAGCACCACGATCGAGAACTCATGCAGATGAGCCGCAGCATCTGGTAATGATTATAATAACAAAGTCAATGAAACAGCTTGTATCTACAACGCTACTGCTCCTGATGACACTGATAGCAGTGGCTCAGACGGAGCAGCAATCCGCAGCAACGAAAACAAATACCCAAGAACGGTGGATTGAGAATGGCAGCCGCCGTATTTATGGTGAGCTGTTCACCCCGCAAAATGCTAAGAAGAACGGTCCCGTAGCAATTATCGCCCATGGTTTCAATGGCACATTCGATTACGGACGCAACTACTACGATGTGATGGACCGCTTGGGCTATCGGTGCTACACCTTCGACTTCCCATGTGGCTCAGTACGCAGCCGTAGCAACAACAATACGCTGAACATGTCAATCCTCGACGAGGTAAGCGACTTGAAGGCAATTGTCAATTACTTCCGCAAGCAAGGACATCAGCATATCGTTCTCATTGGCGAGAGTCAAGGTGGACTCGTATCTGCCCTTACCGCAGCCGATTTGAAGGAAAAAGTGAGTCAGCTTGTGTTGGTCTATCCTGCCCTGTGCATCGCAGACAACTGGCGACAGCGTTATCCACGCTTGAAGGACATTCAGGACGTTACCGAACTGTGGGGGGTGAAGATGGGACGTAGATTCTTCGAGGAGATTCATGATATGCGTCCCCTTGACCTCATAGGCCAATATCGTGGTCCTGTGATAATCGTGCAGGGTGATGCTGACCGCGTGGTATCGATGGACGACTCACATCGTGCCCAGCTGCTCTACAGCACAGGTACACGTCTCCACATCATCCCCGGTGCAGGTCATGGTTTCAAGCCCGATGAATTGAAGCAGGAGATGAAGTATTTGGAACAATTCCTACAAGAATAACAATACTATTATTATACATTATTTGGTGTCCGCTAAAAGTTGAAAATCGATAAAGTAAGTCCCCTCCATACGTCATATCCTTCTTCTTTAGCGGACAGTCAACATAATAGTTTATAGTTTAGAGAGCCCCCCAAAGGGGTGAAGACAGCTACGAGTTAAGACTTTAGTTGTTAGAAGTCCATTGTCTGAATGGCAAAGGACGGGCAGCTAATTCAAAAGGTAAAAGCAGCCGACTCAATCGGGAAAACGAACAATATTGCGATGTGACAAAGTGACATTGTCACATCGCATATTGACTGTATTACTTCACCATGACTTTCCGTCCATTGACAATGTTGATTCCTCGCTGCAATTGTTGCTGGCGTTGTCCGCGCAGGTTATAAATACCTTCATTTTTTAATTTTTCAATTTTAACATTTTCCTCGATTCCTGCTGGCGTATTGAGCAGTTGGTCAACAAGGTTCCACAGCTTTGTATTCAGGCTGCCTTTCGTATTTGTGATGCAGGCACCATGATTCTGGGCACTGAGGATATACTTGTGGGACATCTGGTTGTCGATGCAGTCATCGGGAATGGCGGCTCCTGTCCAGGTATCATCACCTCCATAGATGTAGAGGATGGGGCGCTTGGCTGCCCGGGTTGATTCAAGCACCTTGTCGCGCAACGTACTATCGTACGTGATCGGTTCATTGAATGGATTGCTGAGTATGTATGGGTTGCCTAACACCAGTTCCTTGTTGCATTGTTGAGCCAACTGCTGTTCGTCGGCATCAAACAGATAAGTGAAATCCACACCGAAATAGCCGTCTTCGTGCAAGGCCTGATAGTCGAAAGCGGTCGTGGAAACATTCCATTTGCTCAAACTGATTGAAACGGGTCGGAAAACCTTATGAATCCAGTTCTTGACAGGAACGACTTCCTGTACACGATGCTTCGCACCGTAGGTAGAGAGGAAATTCCAAGCCTCGTAACTGCTAAGAGTGCAGTAGTACACCATCACTGCATCCAAATAGTCGGACGAAAGGCCTTTTTTCATCAGTGCCTGCTTGCGGACTTCGTTGATAGCAAGTGTGTCGATCAAAGCCTGACGGCTCCAATAGGAATGAGCATCGAAATCCATAATTGCAATGTTTTTCAAATAGGATGAGCGCCACATATTTGCTGAATAGCCAGGGAAGTTAGACTCGCTCCATGACTTGAAATACTGATACGACTGCTGACTTTTTACCAATCGACGCTGCAAGGTCTTGACTTCGTTTCGCAAATCTTCAGTCCATGGGTATGTGGTCCAATAAGCCATCATGCTCATATCGTTCGTCCCATCACAGAATGGTGCTGAATAAGGGATATAGAGATCTACGTCGTCAGGATAATATGCATGCTGATAGGCTGTGACCTTACCTCCCTTGCTCACTCCACTCATCACCCATTTCCCTTTCAACGAAGTCTTGAGTGCTGTAATCAAGGCATGATAATCGGCGGCTGCCTCTTCGGCTGTACAATACTCCACTCGCTTCCAGTAGTTTTTGGGAACGGACTGACCGAAATAGCGATGCTCCAGATATACCCAATTGCCATTGTAATGCTTTGCTATTTCGTTCGCACCGTCGGGATAATACCAATTGCCCATATATAGGCATGGGGTGTTCCACCAAACATCTTCGATATCATAACCTGGGGAATGACACTGTGTCAAAGCGCTCTCGAACTTTACCCCTTTACGTATCAGCAAAACAGCACGTAACGGCATCTGCTCGCCATCAGGGTTGGCGTGAGTCAGAGGTTGGTGGTAATAGATATGATAACTGGAGTATCCGAATCTATCAGCATACACATCCGTACGATTCACCACGATGGAATCGATGACATCAGGGTTCTCGTTCACAATGTTCTTTAACCAAGTCTGCGCATGAGTTGTGAGCGAAATGCTGAGTAAACCAGCAAACGTCAACACCTTATTTATTTTAGAATACATCATCTTTTGTATTTAGTTTTGTGATTTGAGTGCAAAGTTATAAAAAATAGTCGAGAGGCATCGCTTTTCATCCTCTTTTTTCACGAACTTATCAATACTAGTTGTCAATAACTGCCTGTATGTTCCTCATCAGCCCTTCATACTTGGCTCGCTTCACGGCAGATCCTCGGAAAAGCTGTTGGTATCGCTCTCGGGTAAGAGCCTTCCAGTCGGCAGCAGTCATGGAGAGAAGGGAAGTGTTGATGGGTATTCCTGGATCTCCGGAGTTTTCGTAAAGGCGGTTATGCGGACAAGCCAATTGACAGCGGTCGCAGCCATAGATGTATCGAGGTGCCGGCTGGTTGCGGACCAGGTCTGCCTGCTCAGGACTAAAGGGTCCACGATGCTCAATGGTGAGGTAACTAAGACAACGACGGGCATCAATGCCTTCATCTGTAAGTGCACATGTAGGGCAAGCATCGATGCATCGGTGGCAGGAGCCGCAGTGGTTGGTAATTGGGCTGTCGTAGATATCGACTTCAGCTGTCAGCAACAGTTCGCCAAGGACTACGAAACTGCCTTTATGCGGGATGATGAGATTATGATTTCGGCCTATCCACCCAAGGCCAGCCTTCACCGCCCAGTAGCGCTCAAGAATGGGTGCTGTATCGACTGCAACGCGATAGGGAAGCCCCTCTTTGTCCTGCGGACATCTCTCCCGAGGGAGAGAACTATCTGGATTATTGGAGTCACCTCCCCCTCGGGGGAGGCAGGGAGAGGGGCCGCTGATTGCAACTGCCAACTCTCGAATCTGCTGCTTCATCACATCGTGATAGTCGCGCCCATAGGCGTAGTAGGCTATCTGAGGCCGATCGACAGGGATGGTCGATTGGGGCATGTAGCTCAGCGCCAGACTCACGATGGTGCGGCAACCAGACAGTACACTCTCGGGATGGAAGCGTGCATCACCATAGCGGTTCATGTAGTCCATATCACCATGATGACCTTCAGCAATCCAACGGTTGAAAGCATCGGCAGTCGAGGTATCGACAGGCGTCACTCGCACCAGACCACAAGCATCAAAGCCGAGGCGCACGGCTTCGGCTTTGATGAGAGAGGATGAAAGTACACTATTCCTACCCTCTCCAACGAGAGGATTGTCATGATGACCTGTCATATTATTTTAAATGTCGGCTTCGTGGTTGGTTGGCATCGAAGAGGCGGAACTCGTAACCTTGCTCCATGAGCCATTCGATGGATTGTGGCAACGCTGTACGCAGTTTATCAATACTCTTGAGGGAGTCGTGGAAGGTGATAATACTTCCGTTGCGTGTGTAACGCTTTACGTTTTCGACCACTTCATCGGCGGTGAGCAAGCGACTATAGTCACGTGTGACAACATCCCACATGATAATGGTGAACTTGCGGCGAAGACGCATATACTGAGTCCAACGCATCCAACCACGGGGAGGTCGGAACAAGTGTGAGTGTATCAGTTTGTCGGCTTCGTATGTATCGCGCAAAAAGGTTTTACTCCGGTAGCCAAAACCTCCGATGTGATGGAAGGTGTGGTTGCCGAGCCGATGTCCACGTTGCTCTATGTCTGCCATCAATTCTGGGTATTTCCTGACATTATCGCCCACCATGAAGAAGGTGGCCTTCACCCCATAACGGTCGAGTGTATCGAGGATGAAGGGAGTTGCCTCGGGGATGGGGCCGTCATCGAAAGTGAGATAGACGGCCCGTTCCGCATGAGACATGCGCCAGATGGCACTGGGATAGAGCCAGCGAAGCCACGTGCTTGGTTGCTCGATAATCATAGGAAGTTATGGATTGATACCAAGACTCTCGGCACGCGAAGCCAGCAGACTATACGTATGGTTGAGGTATGCCATGAGGTCTTCAGCTTGCTTCTTATACATCGACGCCTTCGAACCTGCTTCCTGTGAATCGCCCAACTTCTCGAATGAACGCTGTATCTCTGCAATAGCATAGATCTCGCTACGGCAGTCACGCCATGCTGCAGCGAAGCGTGCGTTACCAAGCGATGCATAGAAGGTGATGTACTCGCGCGAAGTCTTCTCCATCGCATTGAGTAATTCCACTCCCCTGTCGATCTTACCACAGGCAATAAATCCTTGCGCAATCTCCAGACCACCATTGTCGCCCTTATAAGGCACGTTATATTCAGGTATCTCTACATCACACTTCTCGAGTGCCTGAAGTGCTTTATCCGTCTTGCCCTCATCGAGCAAGGTAGTGATGAGATGTGCGAACCAACGACGATGAGTCCAGCACATACGCATAGTGGTCTCGTCGAGATAGAGGTCTGGTTGCTTCAAGTTACCGTAACTGTACTTATTCATCATATTGTCGAACATCTTCTCAGAGTCGACCACAGCCTGCTGTGGCATATTCTCCTCAAAGGTGAATGGTGTGATGCGCCAAGCCAAACCTTCCTGTACGAAATGGTGCCAGAGATTACCGTAGTTCTGCGGGCCCACAGTGGTCGATACGTAGAGCGGACGCTTGAACTCGCTTTGAGCAATCATCTCGAGCATCATGGTAAAGTTCTTGAGGATGTGGTCCTGACCAGCAAGACTGATAACCATCTTGTCGGGGATGCTGTCGTTCGGAATCATCATACCCGACTTACGTACAGCTTCCTTGTTGACCGTAACGTAAAGAGTGTCGGATGGTAAACAAGACGGCAGGTCTTTCACCATGTCGGCAAACTGTGCAGGGATGTCTTCCTTGAGGAGGAACTTCTTGATGGCATTCTTCAACTCGAACGGTTCGTCACCCCAGATGGCACGTGCTGTCTCAGGATCCTGACTATACATGGTTTGAACCAATTCCTTCATCGTAATCTCGCGCCCACCGAGGAAGAGCGGTGGATTCACCTCAGTCATCTCATTCTTACCTGAGACGTATTGCAGACGTGTCCACGAAATCGGTAGTGGTGTCGATTGTTTGTCGCCTTCGAAAGCAGGACGCTTCATCTGGTCGATGTACCAATCGGTCTGCAGGTACGAGAGGTTACACACACGCACATCGGTGCGGTTGCCCTCTGTATCTTCGTTGTACCAGAGCGGGAAGGTATCGTTGTCACCATTGGTATAGATGACACCATCGTGAGGAATGGTCTCAAGATAGTTCAGTCCGAAGTCACGACACATGTAACGACCGCTACGATCGTGATCGTCCCAGGTCTGGCTGACCATCTGCAACGGAACGGCAATCGCAGGAATGACTGCGATGACTGATGCCACAATAGCACCGAGACGAGGTTGCATTTTCTTGTTCAGGAACTTCTCTAACCATGCATAGATGGCCATCACACCGAGTCCGCACCAGATGGCAAAGGCATAGAACGAACCTGCATACGCATAGTCACGTTCACGTGGTTGTCCCGGTGTCTGATTCAAATAGAGTACAATTGCGATACCTGTCATAAAGAACAAGAAGCAAACCACCCAGAACTGCTGGATACCCTTCTTTCCACGGAAAGCCTGCCATAACAGGCCGATGATACCGAGCAGGAGTGGCAAGCAATAGAAGACGTTGTGTCCCTTGTTCTCTTTCAGTTCGGTCGGCAGGAGATCCTGATTGCCGAGGCGAAGGTCGTCAAGGAACTTAAAGCCTGTAATCCAGTTGCCATGTTCTGTCTCACCAAGACCTTGCAGGTCGTTTTGACGACCAGCAAAATTCCACATGAAATAGCGCCAATACATGAAATTGAGTTGGTAGGACAGGAAGTAGCGCAGGTTGTCGTACTGAGTAGGTATTTCAAGCTGATGAGAACCCTGACCCGGGATGGTGTAGTTGACCGTCTTATAATGAACGTCAGACAACCATGAAATGTATTTCGCTGCATCACGTTCCTCGTAGATGCGAGGGAAGAACATACATTGGTCGGAAGGATAGACATAGTCGAACTTCTCACGGATTACTTCATATTCATCCTTCTCGTCTGCACTTGCCTTCTCTTTGCGCTGATATACCGGTGCACCCTTCGAGGTGTTGTACATCAACTTGTCGCCCTTCTGGATAATCTCGGCCTTCGAACGGAAAGTAGGACCATAGAACAGCGGGCGGTCGCCATACTGCTCACGGCCTAAGTATTCCTCAAGAGTGAACACATCCTCAGGAGAGTTCTGGTCCATTGGAGGATTGGCAGTCGAGCGAATCACGATGAGGGCATACGATGAGTAGCCCACTACCATCAGCGCCATACAAAGGAGGATGGTGTTGAGACTCTGTGAAGTAATCTTCTTGTACATGAATACGACACAAGCCAAAATGGCAAGGATGACAATACCGATGAGAGCACTGCGCCAACCGAAGCTATAGAACGGGATGCCAAGCATTGCCACACTGAGGAGGAACGCAATGTTCATACGGGTCTTACTTACAGCCTTCGTTGATTCGATAATGGCCCAAACAAGGCAAGCAACCAAGAGAATGAGATAGACGTAGAGACCGGTATTGAATGACATGCCGAGCATGTTGACAAATAACAGTTCGGACCATCCACCCACCTTCATAATGCCAGGCACCACTCCATACAGTACTGCAGCAATGATAACTGCAGAGATACCTACTGCAATGAGGGAACCGCGACCAGTAGGATTCTTAGAACGCTTGTAGTAGTAAACCAAAACCATCGCAGGGATACAAAGGAGGTTCAGCAGATGCACACCAATAGATAAACCAACGAGGTATGCGATGAGAATCAGCCAGCGATCACTTCCAGCCTCATCTGCCTTGTTCTCCCACTTCAAGATGAGCCAGAATACCAGGGCAGTAAGGAAAGAGGAAAAAGCATATACTTCACCCTCGACTGCACTAAACCAGAACGTATCGCTCCATGTGTAGATAAGTGCTCCACCAATACCGCTCGCCATAATGGCTATTATCTTGCCGATGGTCAGCTGCTCATCGTCTTCGCAAATCAACTTCTTGGCGAGATGTGTCACTGTCCAAAACAGGAACAGGATACATCCAGCACTCAGAAGTGCCGACATGGTATTGACCATCTTGGCGATTTGGGTAGCATCGCTGGCAAACTGTGAAAACAGGTTTCCTACTAACATGAAAAATGGTGCGCCAGGCGGGTGTCCTACTTCCAGCTTTGCTGCTGTACTGATGAATTCCGGACAATCCCAAAAACTGGCTGTGGGTTCGATGGTGGAGCAATAGGTAAATGCAGCTATTGCAAAGACAATCCAACCCATCACGTTGTTAATGATCTTGTAAGTCTTCATTTCGATTTTAATTATTTGTATATTGTTCTATCTTACTACTTGTTTCCATCCCTCATAGGTCTGTACGCGAATACAAACGGAATCGCATGTGTATTGACTGAGGGGAATACTCATGAATATCTCCTTTGTGTAGGACTCTGCGTCTTCTTCAGGACGTCCATGCATGAGTGTGAGATACACCATCTGGCATCCACTCCGGTTCACCACACTATCCTCGCAGAAACCAAAGCGATGAGAACCTACATCGGTGGTCAACAAACCAATATGCAGGTTCAAATACCCGCCCGACTTCCAACAGCTCGTCAGGTTCACCGGGTCAAAAGCAACAGCCTTGAAGTCCGCTCTCTGACGAGGATTCGCCGAGAAGATATGTGTCAAGCCATACACACTTATCTTTTGGTTGGCATTAATCATGTAGGTGCACATACAGCGGTAGGTAGTGTCTGCTGTCTCAGCTGCAATAGTTTGGTCGACAGTATATGTTTTACCATTATCAAACCGAATAACCGACACATTCCCGTCGTGATCGGTATTTGCCTCCACCAAGTCTATCTTGTAGGCAGGCACCACATCGTCCTCATCTGTGCTGCATCCAAACCAACAGAACAACATCAACACAAAGAGGATGGTTGATGCAACTGGTCTGTTATGATAAATGCTCATATTATTCATTTCTACAATCTTTAATTTCCTTTCGCCTTCTGTTGGTTACGAGCAGGATTGGCATACATGGTTATCATCCGTTCACGCAGGAAAGGAATGTCAGGATTGGCGAGTGACACCTTGCCCAACTGTGCATCCAAGTAAGCATTGAACTTGGCCACTTCCTCATCTGAAGTCTCCATACCCGCAGCTACGAGATTGCATGGATAGAGGCGGTAATGAGAGTGGATTTCTTTGTCAATATGCTCAGCAATGAGCGGGAACAGTTCCGACTTTGGCATCTCAGGATCTAGAGTGTCAAGCCAGTCATTGATACATGGAGCGGCGTGGTAGTGAATATGCCCTTTATAGCCGAAGATACCGATGCTCATATTATCGAGGTCATCTTGCTGGCTCTTTTTAAATCCTTCTATGTCGCGCTTGTTTTGGAATTCCTCTGCCTTGAGGTAGTCGCAGGGGTCGAACTCATAAGAGATGGCAAGCGGTACGATATTGAGTGACTTCAAGCTCTTTATGACATCTTTGTCGCCACCAATGGCCATCATCTTCAGCACACTGTCCTGAGTGCGGTCATCGCTGTCTTTGGCGCGACCTTCACGCTGTGCAATCCAAAGATTGCCTCCTTTCTCCTCAATAACGTAGTGCATGTATTTCGACATCTTGGCAGATGCCATCAACATCTGTCGCATGGTCAGGGCTCGCTGTACGATAAACGAACGATTGACACGCACAAGGTCCTTAATCCAAGGATACACTAGCAGGTTATCACCAATGGCGATTTCTACCGTGTCGCGCTCTTTATCAACCAAAGCCATATCAAGCAGAGCTGAGTCGAGCACGATGTCACGATGATTGGAAACAAACGTATAACCATTCCCTTCGATGGCTGAGAAGTCAGCAGTCAAGCCTTTACTTGCTTTAGCAAGCAGACCTTGGAGAACTGGGTACACACATATTTTTTGAAACTCCAAATTGGTTCTTCCTTTACGCACCATTGCCTCTATTTGCTCGAAAGGCACTCCCGGATAAATGATTGGCAGGATGGCCTTGAATCGTTCGTCGTTCAGTAGTCGGTCATAGGCTGCCGGAAGTTCCTCTGGAAGGAACGGGCGTATGTCGTCAAATTCGTGAATATCTGTCATATGATGTATTATACTTATTCGTTAACAACCAGTTTCTCTTCGATGATTTCTGTCAATATATCTTTCATCTCCAGTCCGTCAGCACGTGCCTGCTGAGGAATGAACGACGTCTGCGTCATACCTGGAGTGGCATTGATTTCCAACAGATTGATGACATCCTGTCCGTCGTTCTTTGTGATGATATAATCCACTCGCATGATGCCACTACCGCCAAGTATGGTGTAAATAGCTTTCGTAAGAGTCTTCACTCGCTGAGTGGTATCGTCCGACAGTCGGGCAGGCGTAATCTCTGTAACTTGACCATTATATTTCGCATCATAGTCGAAGAATTCATTTTGGCTAACCACTTCTGTGACTGGAAGAACGTATGCCTCGCCATTCTTCTTCTTGTAAACACCATTAGCGATTTCCGTTCCCTTCAATTCCGCTTCGATCATCACGTCGTCGCTCTCATGGCGTGCAAACTCAATCGCTTTCTGAATATCCTCTTTATGAACACAGCGAGTGACACCAAAGCTACTACCGGAACCATTGGGCTTGATGAAGCAAGGCAGACCGATTTTATCCATCACTTCCTCATCGGTAATCTCTTGATTCTTACGCAGTAGAATCGATTCGGCAATCTTCACACCATATCCTTTCAAATACTGGTTAAGGGTGAACTTGTCGAACGTAAGTGCTGCTACAAGCAGGCTACAACTTGAATAAGGAATGTGCATGAGGTCGAAATACCCCTGCAAAATACCATTCTCGCCTGGTGTACCATGAATGGTAATGTAGGCAAAGTCGGGTTTTACCTTCACGCCACCTTCCATAAATGAGAAGTCGTGGCGATTGACTTCGGCTGTCGAGCCATCCTGCAGACGAGCCGTCCAGTCAAGGCCTTTCACTTCAATGGTATATACAATGAACTTCTCGCGGTCGAGCCATGAACTGATGCCCGCTGCACTACGGAGCGAGACATCATACTCTGACGAGTCTCCTCCTGCTATGATTGCTATAATTGGTTTCATCTATTAACTCTAATCTATAAACTGATTTTTTCTCTCAACTCTCTTTCATTCCCCTCCACTTCTCGATCAATGCTTCCATATCAGATGGCAACTCAGAAGAGAACATCATCTCCTTGCCCGTCTTGGGGTGAACAAACCCCAACGTCTTTGCATGGAGAGCCTGTCGCGGGCATATTTTGAAACAATTCTCCACAAACTGATGATACTTTGCGAAGGTCGTTCCTTTCAGGATTTGGTCACCTCCATACCGTTCGTCGTTGAATAAGGTGTGACCAATGTGCTTCATATGGGCTCTTATCTGATGGGTACGTCCCGTTTCCAGAATACATTTCACTAACGTGGTATAACCAAAGCGCTCGAGCACATAATAATGAGTCACCGCATGCTTGCCGATACCTGAGTCTGGGGGAAAAGTCATCATCTGCATCCTGTCCCTGGGATTGCGAGCAATATTGCCTTCTATCCTTCCCTCGTCTTCAGTAAAATTTCCCCATACCAACGCATTGTATTCACGCTTGGTGGTTTTGTTGAAGAACTGAAGTCCGAGACTGGTCTTCGCTTCCGGTGTCTTAGCTATGACAAGTAGGCCACTTGTATCCTTATCGATTCTGTGCACCAAGCCTATTTCTGGGTTGTTGATATCGTATTGGGGCTTGTCCTTTAAGTGCCAAGCAAGGGCGTGCAACAGCGTAGCGTGCCAATTACCGTGACCAGGATGGACCACCATTCCTGCCGCTTTGTTCACCACCATCAGGTCACTATCCTCATAGACGATATCAAGCGGTATTTCCTCAGGCTTGATAGTGTTGCTGTATAGAGGCCGGTCAAGCATTACTTGTATTACATCAAAAGGCTTGACCCTGTAACTGCGCTTGATAGGGCGCTCGTTACACATGATAAACCCTGCGTCAGCCGCCTTCTGAATACGGTTACGGGAGATGTTGGCCAGATGATCAATGAGGAACTTGTCGACTCGCATCAATCCCTGCTTGGCATCCGCCACAATGCGATAATGCTCATACAGTTGCGACGATTCATCATCGTCTGCATCCATCTCCTCGATGTCGAGCGCATCCAAATCCTCTAATTCCTCTAAGTCCGCCATTCCACTAACTACTAACCGCTAACCACCTACTTACAACTGCTCGTCAAAATTGCTTTCACTGATGTCTGTATCAATATCATACTCTCCGTTACCATCATCGAAATACAGAGAATCTTCTTCTATCTCACCGGCACCTACATAAAGGGTAAGCAAACGCTCTCGCGAGATCATTTCACCAGCATGGACATCACGGTTACCCTGACGTATTTTCAGTATCTGATCTTTGTCGGCACCTTCGATATACTGAGGTTCCGTGAGTTTGAACCCTAACGACCTTAGGATGATTTGAGCCTCGCGGAACGAACTGTTTCCAACCAGATCGGGCATCTTTACCATTGGCTCACCCAACATATTGACGGTGAGATATACAATACGTCCGCTCTTAATCAGCGTACCCGACTTTGGTGTCTGCTCAAGTACCGCACCCGGCTTAGCCGTTTTCTTGTAGGTAGAGTCGGTGATGACTGCTTCAAACCCGCTGCTTGCAAGTGTTGTGCGAGCCTCGCGGAAGGTCTTGCCCACCACCGATGGAACACTGATTTTCTCACCATGATTGGTGTACGAATCAAGGGTGTTGAAGGCAATGACTGGAATGCAGAAAAGCAGTCCCAGAGCCAATACCACGTTGACCCAGAAGATGACCCCCGTCTTGCCTTTGAAATACTTTTTTAATCCCATTGTATATCTTTCGTTTTATTAGTTGCAACTATTTCAAGATGCAAAGATACGACAAAAAAGCTAATTGACCATTGCCGATTGACATTTTTTAAACATTTACGATTAAAAAGGTACATTCTCCCCATGATTTCATTTCTGTGTGCGAGCACAGCGAAAAAATATCATGAAAGTTTTTGTTATAATAAGAATAATGTGTACTTTTGTGCCACCGAAAAGATAGTTCGTAAACTAAGCGATAGCTCACAAATTTAATCAACCAATATCATTAACAATTTAAAACAATTTCGTATGAAGAAAATTTTACTCTCTTTAGCCGTTTTGGCTTTTTCATGTGCTAGTGCTTTTGCAGAGGATGTTGTAATGAAGTACTCTGGTACTACAACAACAAACTTGAAAGCAGATGGCTCAAACGAGGCTGGTTCTGTTGGCCTTGATGATGCAGCATGGTCTGTTGTCGCAGACAGAGGTGGCAATTCAAATGCTCCTGGTTTGAATAAAGCTGGTGACATCCGCTTGTACTACCACAAGGATGGCAGCAACACAATTACAGTTAAATCACTTACAAATGCTACTATCAACTCGATAGCTATTACATTTACAGATGCCCAGTATAGCAATGTCTCTGTTACAGTTGATGGCAATGCAGTCGCAGGAACAGATGGTGTTTTTGAGATTAATAGCACTTCTTTTGTATTAAGCAACGCGAATACAGAAAACATACAGGTTCGTATTTCACAGATTGTCATTTCGTACACTGGTGGCGCACCAGTTTCTGTTCTGCCTCCAAAGTTCAGTGTTGAAAGTGGTATATATTTTGAACCTCAAACTGTTGCTTTGACTTGCGAAACAGAAGGTGCTAAGATTCTATACACCATTCCTGCAGGACAAGATCCTGAATACACAGATGATGACAATTATACAGGTGTATTCTACGATGGAACTCCTCTAACGATATCCAAGACAACCACCATTAAGGCTATGGCTGTAAAGGATGGTAAAGTTAGTAGTATCGTAACTGCTACCTATACGATTGTGAATGTTGAACACGCAGGAACAGAAGCGGACCCCTACACAGTGGCTGACGCTCTGGCACTGATTGATGCATTGGCAAATGGTGCTACAACCTCTGAAACATATTACGTTAAAGGCGTCGTTGTTGGCACACCTGATATACAAAAGAAGGATGACGGAACATTCTATGGTAATGCAAACTTTGATATTGCTGATGACGCCAATGGAAACAAGCTCACCGCATACCGTCTGAAGGGCTTGGAGAATTCAAGTATTGAAAGCAGCGACTACATTAAGGAAGGAGATGCTGTCATATTGAAGGGTCAGCTCCAGAAGTATGTCAAGGATGGAGCAGTAACTCCAGAAATTAAGAATGGTTATATCTACTCACTGACTAGCGTTCCTACTGGCATCAATGCAGCTAAGGTTGCTAACAAGGCAGCAGTTATCTTCAACGCTGCTGGTCAGCAGTTGAGCGCTCCTCAGAAGGGTATCAACATCATCGGTGGCAAGAAAGTATTCGTGAAGTAATAATCTCACATTATAAACAATGTGCTCGGGGTTTCGGCCTCGGGCACACCTAATAATAATTGCATATGAAGAAATATTTACGCTTTTTGTTTGTAGCCTTCTTGGCTATGCAAGGAATGAACGCAATGGCCTCTGACTGGGTTATTGATTTTAACAAGATGACTGTGGCTACATCTTCGAGTGATAGCCAGGATGGTGACATCAACGAAACCACAACTTTCTGGGACGAAACTAAGACCGTCAAGATAGAAGTGTCTCCTAAAGATGAGAGCGCTACGACTGCCAATCGCTTCTGGGGAACGTCAAATGGTCCTCAGCTTCGTATGTACTCAGGTAGTATTACTATCACCACCACAGGTGCTGCTCTTAAGACAATCGTTTTCAACAACGGTAAGTGGAACACAGGCAATACCGCAAGTGTAGGTTCGTTGGCAGAAGGTAAGTGGACATTTGCAGCAGGTGCATCAAGTGTTGTCATCACCATTGCAGGAAATACCCAGCTCAACAACATAACCTTCAGCACCGAAGCTTCTGAGCCAGAAGAAGAAGTACATATTGCCAACACACCAGAGACGGCTTATACCGTTGAACAATGTGTAGACATTATTCAGGCAGGCAAAGCATTGTCAGAGAAGGTTTATGTGAAGGGTTTTATCACCGACATCGATGAAGTAAGCGTTGAATACGGCAATGCAACCTTCAAGATTGCCACCAAGAAGGGAGATAAGGATGCAGAATATAAACTGAAGATATACAGATCTAAATACTTTGATAACCAGAGGTTTTCGGAACAAGATCAGATTGCCATTGATGACGAGGTGATTCTCTACGGACAGCTTCAGCTCTATAATGGAGAAGGAGAGATGACGAATGGATACCTCTATGCTCGTAATGGAGAAACCAGCAGCATTCATCTCATCCAAATGGCAGAGCAGGCAGATAAGATCTACAACACTGCCGGTCAAAAGCTCTCAGCACCTCAGAAAGGACTCAACATCATAGATGGCAGAAAAGTCATGGTGAAGTAACAATACGACCATACTATTTTTAGTTGGTTGTTGCAGGTCTGCTGAATATTAGGGCAATGATATAACAGTTGGCACAAACGCTTATATTTGTCGATATAAAAATGTGCAACCCCGTGGGTCTACAACACAGAGATAATCTCTGTTTTAACTTACGGAAGAAATTACCCTTAAGGGAAAAAATTGTTACCCTTAGGGGTAGCAAAAATTCCCTCTAGGGGGAACAAAAATATGAGCCAAGCCACAAACCAGTTCGACTAGCTCACAACAAGATAGATGAAGATGATGCATTTGTGCCAACTTCCTTATCATTGCAAATATTATTTAGGTGTAGAACTCTCGGGCTACACCTAAATTATGGAAGCACATAATAAAACAAGAGACATGATGAAAAAGTAAGAAAAACATAGTATTAATCATAATTTATTAACAGGTAATGAGAAAGATTAGGATGATGGCAATTGGTGCCATCCTTTCAGTATGCGGCATAGGCACCACTGTTTTGGCTCAAGAGGCAAGTGAGCAGTTCACGATTGCGACTCTCAACGTGGATGGATTGCCGCAAAAGATTTTGGTATTGAAACTGAATACCGACGGCCCAGGAGGAGCCGGAACAGCACGAATCGGCAAGTACTTGCTGGCCAAGAACTACGACTTGGTAATGATGCAGGAAGACTTCAACTATCATGATGTCCTGACGATAATGATGGAGGATGCTTATGGTATGGACGAATGGAGTGGGGAAATCGGTATCGAAGACCGCAAGATTGACTTCCTACACCTTCAAAACCACCGTTTCGAATGCGACGGACTGATGGCTTGCTGGAAGAAAGACTTGCAGGTGACACCCTCAGGACGCACAGCATGGAAGCAGAACTTTGGCAAGTTCAGTCACGCAAACGACGAAATCGTAACGAAGGGGTACCGACGCTATGAGGTGACCCTGCGTAGTGGCACACGCATCGTGGTATACAATATGCACATGGATGCAACGCTTGATGAGGACGAAGCAGAAAAGAATGGTGCAAAAGACCGTGAAGCGCGTATTGCACAATGGAACCAATTGAAGGACGAGGTACTTGCGAACCTCGACAGCCGGCCTATCATTATCACTGGCGACATGAACAGTTTCTATAGTCGCGACGATGTGAAGAGCCAGTTTATCGATGCCATCAATGAATCGGGCCGCGGTACAGCAGCCGACGTATGGGTTGAGTTGCAGCAAAAAGGTGTTTACCCAGCTGTGTTGGAAACGGAAGAGACAACAGAACTGAGCAACATCCGCGGAGAAGAGTCGCTCGACAAGATTATCTACATCAATCCAATATTGGGAACGTCAATTGTGCCGGTTTCCTACAACATCGATACCGAAGATTACATGTATAACGGCAAACCCCTTGGAGATCACTATCCCGTAGTGGCAACATTCCAAGTCGGTAGCGAAGACAAGCAGGTAACAGGTGTGAAAACCATCGAGAATAGTAGTGCCAGCAGCAAGAGCATCTACAATCTTAACGGTGTGCATGTGAGTCAGCCAGTCAATGGTGTTTATATACAGAATGGCAACAAGACATTTGTGAAGTGAATGCAAAAGATTTAGGTTTAAGCATTAAATAGTAAACGAAAAATGAAAAAGATAGCAATCATCATGCTGGCATTCATTGCAGTTGCCATTACCAGCAAGGCACAGGCCACATACAACGTCATTTCAGAATGCGACACAACGGTGAAGGCAAAACTTAACAGCTTGTCGCTAGGTTCGCGTGACGTACACCACATCATTTATGAATACCCGTCAACAGATGCCGACGGGCAGCCGGTCACCATCAGCGGCGTAATTATGATTCCGCAAAACATACTCGACGGATCGGTACCATGTGATGGCGTCATCATGTACAATCATTTTACCATCGGTTCGCCTGAGGATGCTCCGTCAAAGGGTGGCGAAGGACTTACCGCCATCAGTGCGATGCTCTCCAACCCATTGAAGCCTAACTATATCGTCGTCGCGAGTGACTACATCGGCTATGGATCGTCCATAAGCCACGACGTAAGCTACATTTGCGGTGATACCAACGGACGAAACTGTCTGGACGGACTTCTGGCAGCACAGCAACTAATGGAGGACCGCGACATTCCGCAGGGTAAATACCTATTCAACATGGGCTACTCGCAGGGAGGAACCGAGAGTATGTATGCAGCTCGCCTTACCGACACGGAAGAGAAGTACAAAGGTATCCGCTTCGATAAGACATTCTCGGGTGGCGGTGCTCTCGACTTCGAAAAGATATTCAAAATCTACATCGAGCGCGATGCCTGCGAAGATTTAGCCGACGTGGTTCTTATGATTATCTCCGTCAATGAGAACTACCACCTCGGAATCCCATACGAGGCAATCTTCAAGGAACCGATGGCTTCAAAAGCATTAGAGTATTTCAAGACAAAAGAAAAGCGCATAGTATCAGAAATCGGGGTGACCTCAATGGACTCCATCAGTGAGGTGCTTCAGCCAGAGTTTATGGACCTCAGCAGTGAGTATGCGTCGAAGTTCATGGCAAAGTTGAAGGACATTAGTATTACAGAGGGCTGGGAACCCGACGTGACTAAGAACTACTACTTAGCCCACAGCCGTCACGACAACTACGTGCCTATCCAAAGCGGACGAGGTATGATACCATGGATGCGCGAAAAGGGTTTCACCCCCAGCATCGTGCCGGGCAAGACCTCACTGCAGACCTGTACCGTTATTTTTAAACTCAAACACCAACAGGCAGCCATCGTGTGGGCTATACAGACCTTTGCTGCCATTCAGTTCTGGCCAGTTCTCTACTATGAGGGCGAGCAGAACCGCTACTTCCACGACATTGTGAAAGACATGAATGTGATGAAGGTCATCAAGACAATTGAGAGCCTCGGCATCGATTTGCAGAAGCTCGTACAAGAAGGGAGCCTTGCTAAACGCAGGATGCCCGATCACTACACACTTTTCGATATCATCCCCGACATCAACAGCTACTTGTCGAAAGTGGACCTCACGACCGACGACCTTGAGGAGATGTGCGACGATGCCGGCATCACGCAAGCCGACTTGCTGACAGCATACCTCTACCTAAAGACAGGCGAGGAGAAAAAACCTGCCGCAGCACCCCTCGTCGAGCGAGTAGAAGCACCACTATACCTACTGCGCAGCTATGAGAACCAGCTTGCTGCATGGTTCATGATGGCTGGATATGACGTTGAATACGAGAAGTGGGGAATATAAGACAAACGATTCCAACACTCTATCAGCAAAGACCCTCCCCTTGCCTTAAGATTTAGGAAGCAAGGGGAGGATCTTCCATTTAGTTCAGGTCGATCACACAGCCGCCAAATGTTTCAGAGATACTGATTTTTGAAAAACTATAGGCATCAAAAACGAGAGCCACACACCTTATTATATGTAATATATCAGTAGATAATTAATCCTGCTAACCCCGCAAGCAATATCATAAGAATGGGATGAACCTTGAACAGGCGAGTTCCGATGAAGGAAAAAAGAAACAGTAGGATACTGACAGCAAACTGGAATGTTTGGTTGGAAGGACTGCCGAAATTATCGGCAGACATCAGCAGGATTGCAGCTGCTGCAATAAAACCCACAATGGCGGGACGAAGCACAGAGAAGATGTTGCCAATCGTCTGATTCTTGCTATACTTCAGCAACAGTTTACTGATAGTAAGCATAAGCAGGAACGGTACCCACAACACACTGACTGAAGCCAGAACGGCTCCTAAGACTGCCATCCACTCGGGATAGCCTTCGTTAAGAACTGCAGTGTAGCCCGTATAGGTCGCGCAGTTAATGCCAATAGGGCCAGGCGTGCTCTGACTGATAGCAACGATATCGGTAAACTCAGCAGAAGTGAGCCAACCATTCTTCTCAACCACCTCATTGTGAATAAGTGAGAGCATGGCGTAACCACCGCCGAAATTGAACGCTCCTATCTTTGTAAAGACAATGAATAACTGCAAAAACAACATTGTTTAAAGTCCCTTCTACTCTCCAAGGGAGAGACTTACCCAGGGGATGGGTTTATTATGATTCTATATTTAATATCTAGCTAAAAGTCCTCTTCATCATCAGAGTCATCTGGCGTTTGTCTCTTAAATCGTCCCCATACATATCCAGCAACACCCGCTACCAGTACAATCCAGATGGGTGAAACACCGAACAATGTAATCAACAGACAGGAAACCACGGGAATCCAAAGATTACTGAGAGAAAGATGAGCGACTCGCGCCATTGAAAAACATGGTGCAGCAATCAAGGCTACCACTGCCGGACGTACACCCATAAATATCTTTTCGATATACACATTATCTTGATAGGCACGAAAGAACATAGCAATGAGCAGGATACTGATAATAGAAGGCAATGCGACACCTATAGATGCCACGATACCCCCCATCAATCCTGTGATTTTATTGCCGATATGGCTCGCCATGTTGATAGCAAACAGTCCGGGAGTGCTCTGCGCCACAATCAGGACATCCACGAACTCTTCGCGAGTGAGCCACTGATGGCGATCCACGATATCCCGCTCCATAATGGGTACCATAGCATAGCCACCACCAAGGGTGAAAGCGCCAATCTTCAAGAAAATGAGAAACAGCTGGAATAAATTGCTATTCATAATTGTTCTAACTTCTTATTGCTTACCTCTTTCCTCCCATTCTTCTTTAGTACGCGTCCATCGCTTATGCGTCCAGAGCCACAACTCAGGATGCTGTCGGATATCTTGTTCCAACAGTTCCATATACCTGTCAGTAATCTGATAGTCTGGCATATCATTCGGATGCAAGCTGATCGGGATGATCTTGCACTCATAATAACCGCGCTTCACACGACTGACACTTCCGTAATAAACCAACGAGTTCAGTTTCTTTGCTACTTCTTCCGTTCCAATGAATACAGCAGAATCGTGACCAAGAAAAGTACTAAAATGATGGATGGCATCCCATCGGGGCTGCTGATCAGCTATCATGCCACAGATGACGGGTTTGTCGCCAGCATTCAGCTGCAGCAGTCGTCGCACCGTTTTGCGCATTGGAATACATTCTCCTCCATATTGCTCGCGTAAGTCAAGGAAGAGTTTGTCGAACATATCGTTGTCAAGACGATGGTACACCTGCGAGCATTGCACCCCTGGAGTCCAGTACTGAAGGGAAGCTATCCACTCCCAGTTGCCATAATGTCCAAGCATCAGAAACAGAATGTTCTGAGCGGGATTGAAGGTCGCAAGTGCTTCATTGCAATCGATAAACACCATACGCCGCATCATTTCTTCGCGCGACATCGAGAACTGCTTGACAATTTCAACGAAGAGGTCGCAGAACTGGTGGTAAAAAGCACGCTCAATCGCTTTAATCTCTTGCAAAGTCTTTTCCGGGAAGCACTCCGTTAGCTGCTGTCGCACCAACTTGCGGCGGTAGAATGCGCGAACAAAAGGACACACCATATCGGAGACAATATAGAGCACCCGCATCGGCAAGAGCGAAATGATGTAGAACAGTGTTCGTACGATGTGGTATAATATATTTTGTGCTTTACTGAGCTTCATCTTGAACTTTATACATAGAACTTTGACCATTGAACAATAGTTCTTTGACTTTGTTCACTATCTTCTCCGGAGAGATTTCGCGCAAACAAGGGTAATCACCCTTACTGCAAGGCTTACTGCCATAGATGGAACAGGGACGACACGGCATATCTACCTGAATAATCGAGTCCTCTGGTTGGTTCCAAGCCACAAAGCCTGCCTTAGGATGTGTGGCACCCCATACCGATAAAGTACGAGTACCCATCATCGCAGCCATATGCATGTTGCTTGAGTCCATAGAAATCAGCAAAGAAAGGCGGCTCATCAGTATCAATTCGTTTCGCAGTCCGCCCAACATTCCCACAATCGATATCACCCCTGCTCTTTCCCAAGACTCCAAGATGTCCTTCTCTTGATCACCTGCACCGAAAAGGAACACCTGCACACCACTGTCAGCCAAAGAATCGACCACCTGCTTCATCATTTCCAAAGGATATATCTTCCCCGAATGGGCAGCGAAGGGTGCAACCCCAATAGCAGGCGATGCGATAGGAAACGGGAATGTTAATTCGTCTTTAGGAATACGAGGCGGAGTATAGGATGCATTCAGATTTAACCCTAACTTACGGAATACTGATGCATATTTCTCCGTAACAGGCATTAAGGCATCGTGATCCAATCCATGTCCTAACAACGCCTTACGTTCTGAACGCGACTTATCGATGACCGAAACCCTCGTTCCTTGCAACAAAAACCTCATGCGCAAATACTTGGTTCGCAACACATCATGGATATCGGCCACTGCATCGAACCGATAGCCCCTCAAACGATGAAACAACTTACCCAACCCCCCAATACCGTGATAACGGTGTAAGTCTACCCCCAACACCTCAACATTGGAGGGCATCCAAGAGAACAGAGGTACCATACGCTGCTGGGTAAGAACCGTGACTTCTAGCCCAGGATTGCTTAGCGCCAAAGAGGTAATGACTGGCACCGATATTGCCACATCGCCCATTGCCGAAAACCGTATGATTAGCAATCGCTTCATCAATTAAATATAAGGAATACCCTGACCCTATATGGCTACTTCTTTCCGTAAAGAACTGGATTGGTGCTCGGGTCATTATACATCTTCATCTGCTTGTACACTTTCATATACTTGCGTCCAGTTGCAATATCGTCAATCAGCTGGTCAATAGCAGACGAAAGGTCTTTCTGCTGCTCAAGCAATACATCGAGTTTCTGCTGACAGAGAGCCTTATGGTCGGCTGTAGCATCACCACGCTGAACCTGCTCCTGCATGTGATAAATCTTTAGAGCAAGAATGCTCAGGCGGTCAATCGCCCATGCAGGACTCTCAGTATTAATGGTCGCATCCTCAAGCGTCTTCACACCGCCATATATAGAGAGAAAATACGAGTCTATCCGCTCCACTAAGTCCGTTCGGTCCTGATTACTCTTATCGATTCTTCGTTTCAAGGCCAAAGCATCAACTGGATTGATATGAGGGTCACGGATGATATCCTCCAAATGCCATTGAACGGTATCAATCCAATTCTTAACATAAAGATCATACTCAATGGTACCCAATTCGTATGGGTTCTTGATGTCTTGATCAACATCGTCCAACAGGTGATAATTTTTGATGACTTGCTTGAATATAGGGTTACAAATCTGTGTAAATGTCATAAAACGATAGTATTTCCTTATTTTTCTCTTAATTCTTAACTCTTAACTCTTAATTTCTTTGTATCTTTGCAGTCGCGAATGCCTCCATAGTTCAATGGATAGAACAAATCTCTCCTAAAGATTAGATCCGAGTTCGATTCTCGGTGGAGGTACAACAACTATCAAAAACCTTAAATCAAACGCACAACAGCCTTATTCGTAATACGCCATCCGTCTCCCTCACGAACTGCAGTACCAAGTTTCTCTGCAAGAATTTCAACAGGATCTGCCACTGTGTTCAGCACCTTACAAGCAGGTTTCACCATATCGTTCATTGAAATCAGAGCAGCAGCGATAGCTTCAGGAGTATTCAGAATCTGGAACGTAGCATGTACGTTATCGCTCGTCTTCATCATATATAACGATTTTCCTGGCTCAATATCTGTCGTACCATTTACAAACACACCATTCTCAGGAACCGGATAGAACATCACTACAGAGAACTTAGGACGTGCTGCAGACTGATCTAAGATTGATGCCACAGGTTCTACAAATGTCTCCTTTGTTTCAACTACAGCCTCAGGGAAAAGAGAAGGTGATTCTGCTGCTGCTTCAACTCGTTCCTCTTGCTTTGGAGCTTCAAACACCTTGACCGGTTCTGGCTGCTGCTTCACTTCTGGCTGCTTCACTTCTGGCTCAACAGGTTTTTGAGAAGTTACATTTGCCTTCGATGAAGGATGATTCTGCTTCTGTGCCTTTATGTTCTCCATTTCGATTTCTACCGACTTGATGCGCTCCATCAAACGGACACGCTCTGCACGATACTGTTCCATCGATACCATTTCCTCTGAAGCCGAACCATGCTTTCTTGAACGGATAAACAACCATACACAAAGCGAGAGGATTAGATAAACACCAAGCGAAACCAATACGGCATCCAACCATGAGATACCGCCGCCGTCAGCAAATGCTGCTCCGTCCTGAGTATCCTCTGCCGTTGCTTCGTTATCTGCTTGTTCATTTTGAGTTTCCTCCACAGTTTGTATATCAGGTGCAGGAGCTTCAACTGGTTCCTCTGCAGTTTCGGCAACTGGTTCTTCCTCCACCACTTCGTCATCCTCAACTACTGGAACTGCAGTCTTTGCCTTCTCAAGATCTGTCTGATACTCCTTCTTTGCTCCTGCAGGAACGAAGGATGCCAGATTACTGTCGTTCGTTGCTCCGATGATGTTGTTCACACGGCTCTTGTCCGACGGATTGGTTACCTTCTTGATGGCATCACTAATCAGTTTATTCTGTTGGAACTCTCCAAACGACTTGAATTCCGTCACATTCAAGCGAGCGATCTGCTGCCCCTCGGGCTTGTTATAAAACGTTTGCTGCAAAGTCCATTTTAAAGCACAAATCTTCTTCTGATCTAACGTTTGCGCGCTGATGCTCAACACAGCGAGCAAACAACAACTGAAAATCAATACAATTCTCTTCATAACTATTTTTATTTATCTATTTTGCTAATGGTTTTGTAGGAGAACAATGATATTGTTCCTAAATTATTTGCAAAGATACAAAATAATTCATAATTCATAATTCATAATTCATAATTATTTCATTTTTTCAGAACTCTTAACTCTTAATTCTTAATTATTTACTATCTTTGTGCGAAAAAACAAGAACTGATGTTTTCCACCCGTACATATCGCGTCCGAGTACAATTCAGCAACTGGATGCTGATAGCCGTTTTATCGGCACTGACCATCTACCTCATTTGGGAGGGGAACGGTATGCTGATTGCGGGAGCACTTCTCTTGTTGCTGGTCATCATCGAGCGGACAATCCACACCGAATACCAGCTAAGCAAAGAAAGCCTGACGGTCAACTACGGGAAACTGTCGAAACGGCAGATCATTCCGATGAATAGCATCAAGCGGATCGAACGGATTCGGCGGATACGAATAGGGAAGAAAGCCCTCATCACCTATCTGCTCATCGTCTATGGTGAGGAAAAAACAGTAGCTGTTATGCCGAAGGATGAAGAGGCATTCATCAAACAACTCATGGAAATAAAGAAGTATGAAACCAGGCAATAGATTTATCAGGAAAGTGCTGTCAGGTGTTCTCTGCCTGATGGTTGTAGCGAATGTACAAATCATAAAAGGCCAGGAATATACTGACTCTGTAGTAATTGACACGATTGTAGAAAGTTGGTCGGACAGAGTCATCGAAAAACTGACCCTTCTCGCCCAAGAGGCCGATCGCAGCTATTACAACACGGGCATCAGCATATACGACCTGACAGGCGACTCACTTATCTTCGCCTACAACCAACAGAAAATGATGCGTCCGGCATCTACGCAGAAAGTCCTGACTGCCATCAGTGCGCTCGACGTACTGGGAACCTCACACAACTACCGCACAGCAGTGTATGCAGACGGAAAGATAGCGGCAGACGAGAAGGGAGTACAGACCCTGAATGGTGACATCTATGTCATCGGCGACTTCGACCCGAAACTGACAGTCACTCACTTGAAAGAGATTTCAAAAGCAGTAAAAGCGGCAGGAATAGGACGCATCAATGGGAACTTATATGCCGACCTGTCGATGAAGGACACACTCTGCTTAGGAAACGGATGGTGCTGGGACGACGAACAGCCTTACCTCACGCCTTTGAGTCTGGGAGGCGATGCCTACGAATGCAAACCTACCAAAATCAACAGATACAGTCCTGCACGTAACTTCTTGCAGGCTTTAAGCCGCCAGCTGGAGGCCGAACACATCAGCACAAACGGCATCGGGACAGCAACCTACCGACCTACAGGCAATTCGAAACTCATCTGCACGATTGTCCATACGGTAGAAGACATCTTAATGCAGATGATGAAAGACAGCGACAACCTCTACGCAGAGTCTATGTTTTTCCAGTTAGCAGCCGACCAAAAGAAAGGAATCGGATGGAAAGACTGTGCCGCAGTAGTGGAAAGTGTCATTGAAAAGACGGGGTTCCCCGCAGCCTATGTAAAGGTTGCCGACGGTTGCGGTCTCTCTTTGTACGACTATGTTACTGCATCGCTCCACATAGCACTATTGCGTTACGCCTATCAACACGAGGAAATCTTCACCCCACTCTACAAGACCCTCCCTATAGCGGGTATTGACGGCACATTAGAGAAACGCATGACATCAGGGGCAGCACGCAATAATGTTCGCGCCAAAACAGGAACCGTAACGGGAGTCAGCGCATTAACCGGCTATGTCACAGCATCTAACGGCAACCTCTTGGCATTCTCTATTATCAACAACGGAAATCGCACTGCGGCAGAAGCCCGTGCTTTCCAAGACAGAATCTGCCAAGTGCTGGCCGAATAACATTTCTAAAGTCTAGAGTCTAAAAAACAAACAATGAGCGTCTAAAGTCTAGAGTCTAACGCTTTCTGATAGCATACACGACATAGTGGCTCGTATTCGTTGACTTCGCCGAGCAGCACACGTTTTTCCTCCTGCACCTTACGGTGCGACACGTACGCTAATGCTCCACAGCGGACACAGATAGCATGCACTTTCGTGACATCATCGGCTACCGCACAAAGGGCAGGCATAGGGCCGAAAGGCACTCCTTTGAAGTCCATATCGAGGCCGGCAACGATAACCCTGATTCCCTTCGAAGCCAGCTCGTTACACACAGCGACAAGATTTTCGTCGAAAAACTGCGCCTCGTCGATTCCTATCACGTCACATTCATCACCGAGAAGCAGGATGCTTGACGAATTATCGACAGGCGTAGAATGAATAGCAACACCTTCGTGCGTCACTACGTCGTCATCTGAATAGCGAGTATCGATGGCGGGCTTGAATATCTCCACCTTCTGATGCGCGAACTGCGCCCGTTTCATACGACGGATCAGTTCTTCGGTCTTACCTGAGAACATTGAGCCGCAAATAACCTCTATGCGGCCTCGACGGATGATTTCACCACTATTATAATCTATCATACCATTTACTCATTTACTATTTAGCCATTTACCATTTGGCGACTCCCCTACTCGTCCTGCACGAGACATTCACCGTGCTTCGTCACACCTTCTGCCGATATATCAACAGTAGTGCAGACAGAGTTGTTGTAGAACTCAATAGATGCCTGCCCGTAATTATCGGTCGTCACCTTCGGATTCCAGTAAAGCGTGCGTCGGTAGTCTTTTATCTCGGGCAACTTTGCCTTGCTATAGTCGGGATTGTAGTACTCTGCTGGTCGGTTGAAGCCTTGGAGATAATAAATACGACCCTTGATGTCGGGACGATCCTCCTTATCAATAATAGAATAGTTGATGAAGGCATCGATTCCAACCGTCCCATTGCCTGACTCCTGTCGGTCGAGGTGGTAATGCTCGAATGGTGTGGGTCGGCGCGGCGAATCAGACACAACTCCTACGGATTTCAGAGATGGAAGGAAGGAGAAGTTGTCGGCATGTTCGTTGTAATCGCCCGAACTCCAGTTGATGGCTGATATGTGGGTTTCATGGGTGTTATATTGAGTCGTGTACTGATGTCGGACAAATCCGTCGACAAGCGTCTGGTGATCCATCAGGGAGTACTCCATCCCATCGAGCAGGTTGAAGGTGTCATAGTAGCCTTGGTCCCACTTATCGTTGACGAAATCGAGGAAAGGAACCTGATAGACATACTTATCGCGCTGACGTTTGGCGTGAGGTCGGCGTTTCGACTTGATATTTACCTGCGGAATCCACTCGCTGGCATAGATGTCTTCCTGGAACTCTTCCCATGTGAGTTTCCTGTCCTTGAAATTATCCGGGCTGTGGGTCTCGTACCACGAATATGCCCGTATGCCCTGCGGATAGAAGTACTGTTTGCGAAGGAATATCTTCGAATCGTGTTCCACTTTGTCATAGTTCTTCTTCTCGAGTTTCTTGACAAACTTGGCACGAAGCGTAAGACGTGCAGTGCCATAGAAAGGCTCGTATGGTATCTGGAAATAGCCAGCGGTGTCAGCCTTGATATTCCCTTCGAAGAGGTATGTGTCACCTTCCTTCAGGTCGTTCGATGTATTGAAGAGCCGCGCTGTGATTTGCAGCAACCCTTGGTCCTTCGTAAAGAGGCTTCGACGCAAAGGCATCGCATTTCCGTAGATAATCATCTTCTGTTCGGGCAGATACTGAAGGGTAAACTGCTCGGGCGAGATGACGTAGTGCCAGTCATAGCGTCGCCAGCCTTGAATCATCAGCAGGAGGTCGAGCGCCTGCTGGTGCTTCTCGTCGTTTGCCTCGAAATAGTAGTCGGGCGTCTCCACGAATCCCTTGATTTCCGACTCGAGGAGTAGGTTGGTGAGGATGTTGCCCGAAGCGAACGTGGGGTCAAGTTGGTCTGCGTCTCTCACAGCCACAGAGAATGTCTGGTTCTTGAGCGGCGACCCCTTGCTATCGGTAGCGATGAGGTTGAGCTGGATGTGTTCGAGCGGACGATACGGGCGGTTGGGTATACCGCCTATCAGAACGTGTGCTTTTGCCTCGTTGATGCGGTTGATGAAGAAAAGCCGGTCGGCAAACACGTTGCCTTCGTTGTCGGTGAGTACTGCCTGACATACTCCTTCGGGCAGGTCTTCCTGATACATCGCATCTTCCCATACAGCCTCTCCGCCGGCGATGTTGAATGTCTTGATGCGCTGCCCGCGACACAGCACCATAAGGATGAGTTTACGGTCCTCCTTGAAGTTACGTGCCACATTGAAATATACGCCCTGCTCATCCTGCTCCACAACGAGCCGTGCTCCATAACGCTCTGCATCGGGAAGTTTGAAGTTGAACTTATGTTCGCCGAATACGAAGCGGGCCTTGTAACTCTTGCCGTGCTGAGGGGTGAAGGTAAACATGCCTCGCCCTGCATGGAAGGGACGAATCGAATCAATCTCCTCGCCATCTTCCAATAGAACACCACTCACATTGAGGCGCTCCAACTCTTGGTTCATCGCCTCCCAAGCCACCTTGCAGGGGAATCCTTCGACGAGGGTACCACCTTCGGGATAGAATTTGACGTCAAACTCCGGCGTGAGCCAGTTTACTTGGAAGTCGCCCATCGTAATCTTCGTAGGGATGATCTTGCGCATATAGTTTTGGGCGCTATCGGGTCGTGAATAGACGGGGATGACGCGCGAGAAGAGGTTGCTGTACTGACGGTAATTCCGTTCCATACCGTCCTTGTCGATGTTGAATGCTGTATCGTACTCTCTGTCCTTTCTGACAATCGACGACACCTTCTTCTGCGTCTTCTCACGTTGGTCTATCTCCTTTCCTTCGTCATCGAGATAGATGTCCATACTGCCCTTGAAGACATACTTAGGGTCGGTGTCGTTCTGTTGTTGCTGCATCAGGGCTTGCAACTCATCATTTTCGACAGGATACCACCCATTCTCCATATCTGGGCGGTACCACGACTTGGAGTACCATGAATAGATGTGTTCGTATCCGAAGTTGAGCATCCATTTGGTATAGGCACGTACTTCGTAATATCCTGCGAACGTCGTGTCGCAAATAGCAAACTGACCGTTAGCCTGCCCGTTGTCGTCGACCACCAGTTGCTGACGTTCCAAGATGTAGCCCTGCTCGTCCAGCAGTTCCACGTAGAGAATCTTACTCAACGGCTGCGGCGTGTTGTCGTCGGCAAGCACCACATACGCCTTATACCAAATAGTATCGCCAAGGAAGTAACAGTTGTTGTCGAAGTGCAGGTACACCTTCTCCTGCACAGGCAGCACTGCCTGCGGCTTCTTGTCCGGCTGGTCTGCAAAAGCAGGGATGAAGACCAGCAATGCAACGATATGGAGTAAAAATCTAATCATCGAGCCTGTGAATATTGACTGTTAAACAATACCTATTGTGAGCCTGCCGGGATTACTCGTCACGCGAGAACGACAGAGTCGTTCCGTCGGTAAGTGAAAGGAGCGAGAGGGCGTCGTCGGTAAGCAGGTCTATAGCATATTTGTCGGTACGGTCTTCCAACTCGAAGAATATATCGCCGCCAATGACGTGCCAAGACAAGTAGTGCTTGTCAAACCCTTCGCTTGAGAACGAACCGTCGGAACCGAACGTGAAGGATACCGCTCCAGCCTCGTCGCTACTCACCCATCGATGACTTAGTGTAGAGAAATTGACGATATACAGAGCATTATATTCACCGTCAATGTTCTTATATTCCACATAGACCGAATCGCCTACTGCCAAACCGCCAACCGCGTTGTTCTCATAGACGAAATACAGCGTATCACCCTTCTGATTGATGAGTTCCAGAGAGTGCATCGAAGTTCCGTCGCCCACCGTACCGAAGGCAACCAACATAGGAGGATTCTCTTCGTCAGGCTGCTGTATCGCAGTCTGAGGCTTTGGTGTATCAACACACGATGTGAATGCAATGAGCAAAGCACAAATGAGAAGTAATTGTTTCATATTCTCTGAGATTTATTTTATTCTTTTTTTCATTTCGGCTGGCTCACGACAAGTCTGTTCACGACTCTCACGGTCGACAGCAAGTTCCCCTCCTCGTCCTTCACATCCACGTTCCATACATGGATGGTATGTCCGGCGCTGACGAGCGTAGCATAGCCGACCACCTTTCCCTGCGTGGGCGACATCATCACGTGGTTGCCGCTTACCTGAATGCCACACACGTTAGCGTCCATACCCGCCACATGAAGCGAGCCTGCTCCGGCAGCCGTCTCTGCCAATGCCAGGTAGGCACCTCCGTGAACAATACCCATGTGCTGCCGCGTCGACGCCGATATAGGCATCTCCACAACTGCGCACTCATCGTCGGTGGGCACGAACGTCAAGCCAAGTGCCTCCATCAAAGTATCCTTCTTGAACGAGTTCATCACCTCGCACTCTTTTTCAGTCAGCATAACTAATAATTCTATTGTTCAGAAGTTCACCTCTGTTACTCCTTAATTATCTATTTTTCAACTATCAACTTTCAACATTGCTTTGCAAAGATAGCAATTATTTATGATTCGACCACTTACTCTATACGTTTTTTTGTGTAGAGAGCATCAAAAGAACCATCCAGCATCCTATTTTCAACTCTAACTGAGTCATCTGCGTTACCAAACGTACTCCTTTTTTCTATTTTATATACATATAACGCACTAAGTACAAAAAAGTCAAGTGCAAAAATACACTTTTTTAATTATGCTGAATTATTAGGCTTCTATCTCCTTTTACACAGGCACTCGGTCTTGGTCAGTTGGTAGCAGGGTACTTCGCGTGTGCCACCATTAGGCTGTACGATGGTTCGCGATGTCAGCCGAAAATTCGACCCACATGTTTTCTCTCATGCTGGCTCCATCTTTCGAATAACTATCCTGTTTAGGTATTTTTTAGGTAATTTCGTTTGCAAATGACACATTTTTGATGACATATCCAACGAAAAATACAGAAAAAACACCGGCTTTTCTACCTCTATAACGCAAAAAGGGCAGGAAATATCAAGTAAAAAAAAGCAAAAAGTTTCATAAAAACATGAAAAAAACATGAAATATCACTGATTTTGCCCCATTTCATCGGGATAGTATCAGAACAAATTGTTAACTACATACCACATCGCGGTCATTTGGTCATTTGGTCATTTGGTCAAAATGAAAAATGAACCCCGTATTCGGCTCACTATAGTATATTATTAATAATAATATACTATAGTGCGGATTTTCACCCTACCAGAAATCGATTTTGACAAATGACCAAATGACCATCGTGACCACTTTTTTACAGGCGTAAACAAATAAAGCCGAAATTGACATCTATACTTTACAATACGAAATGTTTGTTTACAAAATTACATTCAATAGCTGATTTTTTTGCCTTGTTATTTGGTTATGTCGCAATTAATTCGTATCTTTGCTATGTGATTAAGACAGCGGTCTTAAGCAGAGTAAGATTGCATCTTCTCTGCACGAGTTTCACTCGAAATCCCATTGCGAATCAGGCGTGATTGCAGCACTTTGTGGTAACAAAATTTCCCCTTAGAGGGAATACAATGTACCTTTTCACTCTTTATAACGAGCCGTATCGCCCCAGCGCGAGAGGCCATTACAATATAACCGTAGGTATTCAGCGGAATTGACGGCATAGTCAGGAAAAAAAATCCCCCTGACTATGGAGAAACCTAATTTATTGTATAAACATCAGGAACGTACTTGCAAGGCATTATTTCATGTCGATGCGCATCGTGTTCACCCCATCGGCGGATCTCAGGGCTGCTTCTGCTTCATATTTCGTTATGACGGAATGACGGCAAAGAAGAAAAAAAAGCCGGGACTGAAGTCCCGACTTTCATATCACTTCACGCTCCACTCGTAGAGTCCGCATGATTTGTCGGAAGGCTGAACCAGTTCGAGTTTCACGGCTGAGGTCTTCACAGCATCGAACGAAACGGTACATGCAACACCTTTGGTGGTAGGGTATCCGCTTGGGTTCTTCACTTCTACCCAGTTGCCTGCTGCGTCCTTGTAGTAGAGTTTCCACGAATCGGGCACCTTACATCCCTGCCAAGGCTGGTCGTCGTACCAATAGACGGTTGAAGTGCTGATGGTGGTCGGCTCCTTGAACTCGTAGGCAAGCCATTCGGTGGAGTTGGTCTTTGGCCACCAATGGGTGTAGGGGATGCTGCGGTCGTTGCCGTCGGAAGGGATGAGACGGTCGTTGATGGCACGAATCGACGGGAGGTTGCGCTGTGAGGCTGTAATCTTCGACTCGGATGCGATTGTCGGCGGAACGGCAGGAGTAGAGGCGCTGAGGTCGATTGGAATCCATACTGCCATATTGCCGTTTCCACGATGTGCCCACGCATAGTAAGGGATGAGTGTGAGACGCTCGTCGGTAGCGGTGAGACGTCCGCGCTCGTCGAATTTCAGTGTCTGTGCACCGGTTATCAATGTCTGTACGTCGGTTTCGGCGATGGTGACGTGACCCATCTGGTACTGAGGCTCCTGATTGAGCAGCACGCTCAGCACGTCGCAGGTGTTGTCGGGCCATTCGGCGCAATAGACCAGCGGACCGCGCTCGATGGCTGCACGTCCCTTATCGGCTGCAACCTGACCGTTAGCACGAACCAAACGTGGCTCCATATCGAAGTGAACGCTAACGACGTCGCCTGCCTTCCACTTGCGGTCGATGACGAAGTAACCGTCCTGCAACTCACTCTCAGCCTTCACACCGTTCACGCTGACCTGATAGCCAAGATGCTTGCCGTCGGCATAGTGATAGAGGTCGCTTGGCACTACCTGTCCGCGTACCCATCCCGGAATACGTATCTTGAGCGCAAACTGGCTGTTGGCCTTCTTCATCGTCATCTGGATGTCGCCGTCCCAAGGATAGTTGGTCGTCTGCTGCATCGTGACGGGCTTTCCGCCTACTTTCACGGTGGTTTCGTTGCCGGCAAAGAGGTTCACATAGAATGCGTTGTCCTTCACTGCATAGATGTACTGAGGGAACGAGGGGATGAAACGTGCTGCATTCGACGGACAGCATGCACAGCCGAACCAAGCCTGACGCTGGTGCTGACCCATCGACTGCAAGGGGTTAGGATAGAAGAACTTACCGCCGTCGATAGAGATACCGCTGAGCACACCGTTATATAATGTACGCTCGAGCGCGTCGTAGTACTTACTCTCTCCGTGAAGGAGGAAGAGGCGGTAGTTGAGATATACCTGTGCGATAGCAGCACACGTTTCGCAGTAGGCGCTCATGTTGGGCAGTTCGTAGTTGTCGCCGAATGCCTCGCCGGAAGATGTGGCACCTACACCTCCTGTGAGATAGTATTTCTTGCCCACGATATTCTCCCAGATGCGGTCGATGGCATCGATGTAGCCCTTATCGCCAGTCAGTGCAGCCACATCGGCCATACCTGCATACATATATCCGGCACGTACGGCGTGACCTACTGCCTCATCCTGCTCGAGTACAGGCTTGTGGCTCTGAGCATACTCGTCGAGTTTGTGGAGGTAGCCGTCAGCATCGCGCAAACCTCCGCGGCCACGTGTCCACGATGCATCGCGCTGACCGCGCTGATCGAGGAAATACTTGGCCTGCTCAAGATACTTCCTGTCTCCCGTAGCGGTGTAGAGCTTAGCCAAGCCCATCTCTGCTATCTGGTGTCCTGGTACGACTTTCGCCTGACCGGGCTTGCTGCCGACTTCACGGCACACACAATCGGCGTACTTCATCGCGATATTGAGCAACGTCTTCTTGCCTGTGGCGTTATAGTGAGCTACTGCAGCTTCGCAAAGGTGTCCGAGGTTATAGAACTCGTGTGAGAGGTCTTCCACCAATTCCCAACGCTTAGTTCCTGCCCAGTTGTGAGGCTGCGCAGGGTTCTGGGTACGAGCCGTATAGAGGTATCCGTCGGGTTCCTGAGCCGAAGCGATGATGGCAATCACCTTATCGCAGTATTTGTCGATAGGCTCGCCGTTGATTTTTGCGTTAGGGTGTGTCTGCATCAGATAGGCAGCACCTTCGAGGGTCTTGTAAGGGTCGGTATCATCGAACGAATAGCCCATCGTCACCTTAAAGGTCTTGCTGGGGTCCTTGATGTGCTCGGCAGCCTGCTCGAAGTTCTCGTAGCGGTGCTCTGACTCGCACTTACTGAACGCCAACGGAATGGTGACATCGCGACTTGCCTGAAGACGCTGTCCCCAGAACGTGTTGGGGGTCACCTTCACCGCGGTGAACGGCACAGGTGTAATTGGATAGCCCGATTTGTCGCTCTGGGCATTCAGACTTCCTGTTGCTATCATAGCCAACAGGGACATTGTGAAAATCTTTCTCATAAAAATTCGTAAATATTGATTAGTATTTTGTGATAGCTTATGTATCGTTATTTCTGACAGCTTATTGCATGTTGGTCAGGAACAGCACACGCTTCGTGCATCGTGCCTACGATTCCGGCTGCAAAGTTACGAGTATTTCCCCTCGTATCGTTGCGGTTTTTGCATCATTCTTTATCGGTAATCGGTTCAACTGACTCATCAATGGGCTTCGAGCCAATTGGCACCCCATCCTGAGTCTGCCTCGAGCGGCACACTCATCTTGAATGCATGCTCCATTTCCTCAACGACTAACTGTTGAATCCGCTCTTTTTCTTCCGGCACTACGTTGAAGTTCAACTCGTCGTGCACTTGCAGAATCATCTGCGAACGGAGATGCTCGTCCCATAGTCGCTGGTGGATGCGAATCATCGCTACCTTGATGATATCGGCAGCCGTTCCCTGAATGGGTGCATTGATGGCATTTCGCTCAGCATAGCCCCTCACTACCGCATTGTGGCTGTTGATATCGGGCAAGTGACAACGTCGGCCAAAGAGTGTCTCGGTGTAACCTTTCGAGCGCGCCATCTCGACCGACTTCTCCATATATTCTTTCACGCGCGGATAAGTGGCAAAGTATTCGTCAATCAAATCCTTTGCCTCACCTCGACTCACCTGCATACGCTCGGCAAGTCCGAAGGTCGTGATGCCGTAAATGATGCCGAAATTGGCTGTCTTGGCCTTACGACGCTCGTCGGAGGTCACCTCTTCGATAGATTTCTTGAAGATTCTAGCTGCCGTTGCTGCATGAATGTCGTACCCGGTATTGAAGGCTTCTATCATATTAGCATCACCGCTCAGGTGTGCCATAATGCGGAGTTCTATCTGGCTGTAGTCGGCGGAGAAGAACAAGCACCCCTTATCGGGAATGAACGCCTTACGCACTTCCTTTCCGTTATCGTCACGCACAGGGATGTTCTGCAGGTTGGGATTGCTCGAACTGAGGCGTCCGGTAGCAGTCACAGCCTGGTTGTATGAGGTGTGGATGTGTCCCGTCTGCGGGTTGATCAACTGCGGGAGCGAGTCGATATATGTGGAGAGCAGTTTCTTGTAGCCGCGATAGTCGAGAATCTTCTCCACAATCACGTGCTTACCCTTCAGCGACTGCAGTACCTCTTCCGAAGTGACGTATTGGCCCGTCTTTGTCTTCTTGGCCTTCTCTACTATCTTCAGGCGGTCGAACAACACCTCACCTACCTGCTTCGGCGACGAGATATTGAACTGCATGCCTGCCAATTCGTACACTTCGCGCTCTATGTCGTTCATCTTTGCAGAGAACTCCTTTGAGGTCTCAGCCAATGAGTTCACGTCGATGCATACACCGTTCAATTCCATCTGCGCCAATACAGGCACGAGGGGCATCTCTACCGTCTCAAACAACTCGTACAACCCCTCCGCTTTCAGTTCGGTTTCCAACTTGGCTTTCAGCTTCAAGGTGACATCAGCATCTTCGGCTGCGTAGTCACACACTATCTCGGGCGCTACCTCGCGCATCGTCTTCTGACCCTTCCCCTTCGGACCTATCAGCGCATCTATGTGGATGGTCTGATAATTGAGATACACCTCTGCCAGCAAATCCATGTTGTGGTGCATCTCGGGCTTGAGGATATAGTGGGCTATCATCGTATCGAACATCCTGCCCCGAACCCTCACGTCATAGTTGGCGAGCACAATGATATCGTACTTCATGTTCTGCCCCACTTTCAGAATCGAAGGATTCTCATACACAGGCTTCAATCGCGCCACTAAGCGTTTCGCATCTTCCTTCTTTGCAGGCACGGGCACATAGTATGCTTCTCCCTCCTTAACTGCGAAACTCAATCCCACCAGTTCTGCCATCATAGGTTCTGTACTGGTAGTTTCGGTATCGAAACAGACGACGTCGGAATCCATCAGCACCTTCACCAAGCGGTCGATAGCCTCATCCGAGTTGACCAGATGATAGCTGTGCGGGATATCTTCCAAAGTGGCAAACGTGCTTGCGGCAAAAAGCCCACCGAAAGCCTCAGCCTGCTCTTGCGACTCGTTCGGCGTCTTTGGCTCATGAGTCTGTGAGGTATCATAGGTAGCAAAGAGATCCAGTTGCCCGTTCGATGGAATCGGCTTTTTTTGCGGTATTCCCTGCTCAGGAACCGCTACTGCACCTCCCATCACTCGCTGTAGCAAACTGCGGAACTCGAGTTCCTCAAACAAAGGGCGCAAGCGCTCCATATCAACGGGCTTACGACTCAGCAGGTCGAGGTCGAGCGATATCGGCACATCTGTCTTGATGGTGACAAGCAATTTGGAGAAACGAATACCCTCCACATTATTCTCCACCTTCTGACGCAACGCACCTTTCAGTTCTGACGAACGTTCAATCAACTGCTCGATACCGCCAAAGTCACCGATGAGTTTCACTGCAGTCTTCTCGCCAACTCCCGGACAACCTGGTACGTTATCACTCGCATCGCCCATCAGTCCCAAGAGATCGATGACCTGTAAGGGCGACTGGATGCCGTATTTCTCGCACACTTCCTGAGGACCTAAGATGTCGAAATCATTGCTTCCGTGACGAGGACGCATCATCTTCACATTATCCTTCACCAACTGCCCGTAGTCCTTGTCGGGGGTCATCATGTAGGTCATAATGTCACCCTGCTGCGAAGCCTGAGTGGCCAAAGTACCTATCACATCATCGGCCTCAAAGCCGGGAATCTCCAATACTGGGATACGATACGCCTCGAGTATCTTTTTGATATAAGGAACTGCAACACGGATGTCTTCAGGCGTTTCCTCTCGTTGCGCTTTGTATTCAGGATAGATCTCATGCCGGAAAGTACCACCCTTGGGGTCGAATGCCACACCGATGAAATCGGGGTTTTCGCGCTTCAGCACTTCCTCCAGCGTGTTGACAAACCCAAATATAGCAGAGGTATTCATACGTTTGCTATTGATACGCGGCGAACGTATCAATGCATAGTATGCTCTGTAGATCAGGGCGTATGCATCGAGCAGGATTAACTTCCTCATATCAGAATATGATTATTATGGTTGCTTGCCTATATATGCAAGGATTCCACCATCTACGTAAAGTACGTGACCGTTGACCGCATCTGATGCGTGACTTGCAAGGAATACAGCAGGTCCGCCCAACTCCTCAGGATTGAGCCAACGACCAGCAGGGGTCTTAGCACAGATGAAACTGTCGAATGGGTGACGGCTGCCGTCGGGCTGACGCTCACGCAGCGGTGCTGTCTGTGGGGTAGCGATGTAACCAGGACCAATACCGTTGCACTGAATGTTGTACTCACCATATTCTGAGCAGATGTTGCGGGTCAGCATCTTCAAGCCACCCTTCGCTGCTGCATAGGCGCTGACTGTCTCACGTCCCAGTTCGCTCATCATAGAGCAGATATTGATAATCTTACCCTCACGTCGTTCCATCATCTCAGGGATGACGGCTGCGCTGACGATATATGGCGCTACAAGGTCCACATCGATTACTTGCTGGAACTCTTCGCGCTTCATCTCGTGCATTGGGATACGCTTGATGATGCCTGCGTTGTTGACGAGGATATCGATCTGTCCCACTTCCTCATGAATTTTCTCTACGAGCGCCTTCACTGCCTTTTCGTCTGTAACATCGCATACATAGCCCTTTACGTTCTCTATGCCTGCTTCCTTATAGTTGTTGAGCCCGCGCTCCAACGCTGCCTCGTTGATATCATTGAATACAATATTCTTAATACCTGCAGCAACAAATGCTTTAGCAATATTGAAACCGATGCCGTAGCTGGCACCAGTAATCCAGGCGTTCTTGCCCTCTAATGAAAACATATTTGTCATAATACTATATACTATGTTTTATGCCCTCTCACGCTCCCCTCTATGGGGGCAAAGGGCGGGTCTGTTATTTCAAATCTGTTATTTTATAAAAGTCCTGATCACCGTAGTCTTGGTTCTCACCACCCATACCCCAGATGAACGTATAGTTGTGAGTTGCGGCAGCAGAGTGGATGGACCACTCGGGTGAAAGAACAGCTTGGTCGCCCTTCATCCAGATGTGACGTGTTTCCTCGATTTCACCCATAAAGTGACAAACAGCCTGGTCTTCAGGCACTTCGAAATAGAAGTAAGCCTCCATACGGCGGCTGTGGATATGTGCTGGCATCGTGTTCCAAACACTGCCTGGCTTGAGTTCCGTCATACCCATCTGTAACTGACACGAATCGAGTGTTTTCTGTACAATCATACGGTTGATCACACGGTCGTTGCTGTCTTCCAGACAACCCAAAGCTAACACGTCGGCATCAGCTTTCGTTACCTTCTTACAAGGATACTCCTTGTGGGCTGTCGTAGAGTTAATGTAGAACTTGGCTGGTTTCTGAGTATCCTTGCTCTCAAACACCACATCGCGGTCACCACGACCAATGTAGAGCGCTTCCTTATAGTCCAGTTCGAAGCTCTCATCACCTACGCGTACAGTACCTGCACCTCCTACGTTGAAGATACCGATCTCACGGCGAGTGGTGAAATAGGGGGCTTTCAGCGGATCGATAGCTTCGAGTTTCAGCGCCTCTTTCACAGGCATCGCACCACCGACAATCATACGGTCGTACATCGAGTAGACCAAGTTCACCTCATCCTCACTAAACACCTTTTCAATCAGAAAATCACGGCGTAAACGCTGCGTGTCATAGTGCTTAGCATCCTCGGGATGGGCTGCATAACGAATTTCATAATTAGTTTTCATTTTGTTTACATGATTTGATTATTGATTCTTAAATCCGTGCAAAGTTAAGCATTATTTTCGAACCTACCAAAAGAATAGCAAGTTTTTTTAGATAAAAACAATCCTTTCCGTGTCCATCATTTCCTCCATCTCTTCAACATCGGGAAAAAGCCCTGCATCATTTGCTTGTACTCTTCCTTGGTCAAAGGCTTAGGCATCTGTTTATTTACTTCGTCGACAAACTGTGAACAATGTTCAATCATCTCGTCCATCGTACAGTCCTGCAAGAACTTACCATCTTTGAAGCAGTACTGACAATAGTCGAAGTTTATGCTTCCGTCAGCGTTGGTACCACAATCTTCGTTACGAGTGAGAGGCATACCACAACTCTGACAGAACTGAGGCAGTTGGCCATTTTGAAAAGCCTTTTCTTTTATGGGGAATGTGGCTTCGTATGCCTCGAAAACCTCTGGATGCTCGTCAGCGACAAAGTATCCCTTAGGCGGACAATAAGTCGCCTCAGCGATGCCATTCTCTTTCAACCAACCAGGAATTAGTTCCAAGGCGAGGAAATAAGGCACTTCAGCATCATGAGGCTCCGCGTGATAGTGAATGTTCAGTTTGCTGGCGAGGTCAAAGCCTGCATGACTGTAAAATGCAATATTACCCTCCATGCAGATGAAACCAACGCCCCTCTCGCGGGCCTTCTCCAACGCATACTGTAATAGTTGAAGACCATAGCCCTTACGCTTGAGATCAGGCTGGATGCAGATGGGGCCAAACGTCCATGAGGGTATCTTGCTACCATCTTCCAGGATGAGTTCTGCTTTCGAAAACATAATGTGACCAATGATGCGGCCATCTTCTTCCATCACAAAGTCAAGTTCTGGAATGAAGTCGGGATTCGTTCTGTACTGATTAAGTACAAAATGCTCTGTACATCCTGGACGATACACATTCCAGAATGCCTCTCTTGTAAGGTTCTCAACCTCACGATAATCTTTTGGTTGTTCTAATCGGATATTCATTGATATACTTCTTTGATACTTTGTTAAATAGTACTGATATCTTCTATAACACAGCCTCCTTTCACGGCTTTCAACCGCAAAATTACATATAATTGCGGAAAAACATATTGTAGAATCAAACAAAATGCAAAAAAACATCTGACACAGAGATTATTTTCGTAACTTTGTCTTTTGAATTGTATTTTTGAAGAAAAAGTTGAACTTTTGATAACATATTACATTCTTATGAAACACCCTGTAAAAAGTTGGATTTTAGCAACTCGTCCTTGGTCTTTCCCTGCATCAGCGATGCCTGTAATCGTCACAATTGTATGGTTGTGGAGTGCTGGTTATGATGTACATTGGTGGTTAGGCCTATTGGCAGTAGTGACGATAGTTTTTGTGCATGCTGCAGGAAATGTGTGGAGCGATATAGCAGATTATCGCAAAGGGGTGGATGCCCCCGATGTTGTCTGTACACGTCTGCTGGTCGATGGAGTTTTTACGGTTCAGGAGTTTAAGCGGCTCTCTATTTCGCTCAATTGCGTTGCTGTCCTATTGGGATTGCTGACCGTCTTTCTCACAGGACCTGTTACGCTATATATTGGTATTGCCGGCATCCTGCTTTCGCTCGGCTATCCGTTTCTGAAATACATCGCTTTGGGTGATTTGGTGATTCTGCTTTGTTACGGCTTCCTGCCGATGATAGGCACTTCCTATATTGTCACAGGTGCGATTGTGTGGGATGTATTGTGGCTTACGGTTTCTATTGGACTGATCACGCTGGCTATTCTGCATGTCAACAACGTGCGCGATATTGCTACCGACCGTCGTGCCGGCATCCAAACCATTCCGATACTGACTGGTGCTCAGGCGGGAGTGTGGTTGTATGTGTTCTACGTACTTTTCCCATTTATTTGGCTTGTTGTCATTGTTCTTCTTGGGAAAGTATCGTGGTGGGCACTCATCGCGTTGCTGGCATTACCTATTGCTATTACGAATGTGCGCACCATTATTGCCGAACGCAAAAAGCAGTGGGTGAAGAGTGCATTGCTCGATGAAAAGACGGCCCAACTCCAATTAGCATTCGGTGTATTGCTTACGATAGGTATGGTGTTGGCTCATTTCTTGTGATTCCATCCATAATAGCCTATGATGAAACAACTCATCTGCTCGTTGCTGATTGCAGCTCTCTTGTGGTTCCTGATGTTTTCACCCATCATCAGCCTGCCTGTCAGTTTCTGGTGGGCAATGACCTTTTCGGCAATAATTCTTATCACATTGGCATTTATTTTGGGAGGAAAACAACCTATTCGTATTCGTTTGAGTGAAGTCGGTATGGGAATAGGGATTGCTGTGTTGCTATGGGGTATCTTTTGGGTAAGCGACAAGATGTCACAATGGATGTTCGACTTTGCCCGTCCGCAGGTTGACCTTATCTACGGGATGAAAGATGGACAAAGCCCTCTCTGGGTTTCTTTGGCTCTATTACTGATTATCGGACCAGCTGAAGAGCTGTTTTGGCGGGGATATATTCAGCGTACCCTCTCTGCGACCTATTCCCCAAATGTTGCGTTTCTTGTAACAACAGCCGTTTATGCTTTAGTACATCTCCCTTCCGGCAATTTCATGCTCATCATGGCTGCTCTTGTTTGCGGCATCGCCTGGGGAGGACTTTACCGTTTATTCCCACATCATTTGGCGGCTATCATTCTCAGTCATGCCCTTTGGGATGCAGCTGCCTTTGTGTGGTTCCCGTTCTGAAATGAACGAAAATAGCAACTATTTTATAAAATATGTTGTTTTTTCCTACTCAATACGAAAAATTGTTGTATCTTTGCACCTTCAAAGTACATAGTACTTTAAACCGTTGACGAAGAATGATACAGTCATTACATATTGAGCATTACGCGTTAATCGACAGGCTAGACATCTGTTGGCATCCGGATTTTTCTGTCATCACTGGCGAAACGGGTGCCGGAAAATCGATTATTCTTGGCGCCATCGGCTTGCTGCTGGGCGAAAGAGCAAAGGGGCGGTCGCAGCTGGCGATGGGAATAAGCAAGATGAGAATATCTGCGAGCGAGAGGAGCGGGGATGAAAGCAGGATGGAAACACTGCGGAGCGAGAGGAGCGGGGATGAAAGCAGAATGGAAACACTGCGGAGCGAGAAGCGAGGGGATGAAAGCGGAATGAAAGCGTCGGGGAACGAGAAGTGTGTGATTGAGGCGGAATTCGAAGTTGGCGGGGCGCTTAGCGACGGTGAGTTTTTCAAGAGGAATGACCTTGACTTTGACGGCAGGCACTGCATCGTGCGGCGGGAACTGACGTCGGAGGGTAAGAGCAGGGCTTTCATCAATGATACGCCTGTGAACTTGTCGCTGCTGCGTGAACTGGGAAATGAACTGATAGATATCCATTCGCAACACCAGAATCTGTTGTTGGGAAAGGAGGATTTCCAACTGAATATACTTGATGTGCTGGCGCATGATGGTGACGACCTGAAGAAATACCGGGATTGCTATTCGCATTACCTGTCGGTCCGCCAGCAATTGCAGGAAGCGAGGGAGCGTGCTGTGCGTAGCCATGAGCAGGAGGACTACCTGCGTTTCCAGTTTACTGAATTGTACAGCGCTGACCTGAGAGAAAATGAGCAGGAGGTGCTGGAGGCTGAGCAGGAGATGTTGACACATGCGGAAGACATCAAAGCGGGGCTTTACGAGGCCATCGGATGTCTAAACGCGGAGGATGAGGTGAATACGCTGCAAAACGTGAAGCGTGCGATGGCTGCGCTGAGGGGTGTGAGCCGAGTGTTCAGTCAGACGGAGGAATTGTCGGAAAGGCTGGATAGTTGCTTTATCGAGTTGAAGGATATTGCGGATGAAATAGAGCGAAAGGCGGATGAGATAGAGTATGACCCTGTGCAACTGGAGCGAGTGAATGCCCGTTTGGACATGATCTACACGCTACAGAAGAAACACCACGTGGATAGCGTTGCAGCGCTGCTGGCTTTGCGGGATGAATTTAAGGAACAACTTGCATCGATTGGCAACAGCGGGGAGCTGGTTGCGAAACTTGAGAGCGAGCTTTGGGCTGCGAAGAAGGCAGCGAGGGAGGAGGCGAAACGGCTGACGGCGATGCGAACCGAGGCGAAGAAGGTGCTGGAGCAGGAGATTGTGGGCCGCTTGCAGTCACTGGGTATGCCGAACGTGCAGTTTGAGGTGAACCTGACTTCGGCTGAGCTTGGCTGGAAGGGCTCCGACAAGGTTGAATTCCTGTACTCGGCAAATAAGAACGTGGCACCGCAACCGCTGTCGCAGATAGCGTCGGGCGGCGAGATTGCACGCGTGATGCTGTCGCTGAAGGTGCTGATGGCGAGTGCGATGCGGCTACCGACAATCATTTTCGACGAAATCGACACGGGTGTGTCGGGAAAGATAGCCGAGCAGATGGCTACGATGATGGAAGAGATGGGACGGCAGGGCTGTCAGGTGATAAGCATCACGCACCTGCCCCAAATTGCTGCTAAAGGGCGGCATCACTATAAAGTTTACAAGGAAGAGGGTGCGGATGCTACCCGAACACATATCGCTGAACTGACTGCGGACGAGAGGACGGAAGAAATAGCCCATATGCTGAGCGGCGCCACGCTGACGGAGGCTGCGCTGAACAATGCAAGGAGTCTGCTTGACGGTTCATCATGCAACGTGCAGAAATAAGAAGATTGAAAATCATGAAGCGAATATTTTTTATTGCGTTACTGGCAATGTCGTCGCTGATGTTGCAAGCGCAGGAGGCTGCGGTGCCAAAGTGGGGCAGCAAGGCGATGAAGAGCATTGTGGAGGTGCTGACGTATGACAAGGACGGCAATCTAAAGTCGCAGGGCACCGGATTCTATATCAGTTCGGACGGTGTAGCGCTGGCCGACTATGCTCTGTTCAAGGATGCGTATAGCGCCGTGGTGGTCGATGTGAACGGCGAGAAGAATGACGTGAAATGGATTCTCGGCGCCGACGACACGTACTCGATGGTGAAGTTCAAGGTGGCGACGGCGGGTTCGTCGTCGAAGAAGAAGGAATCGCCGGCTGCGCTGCCGATGGCCGAATCTGCGGCATCGGAGGGTGCGATGGTTTTCACGCTGAAGTATTCGAAGGAGAAGGTGAAAACATGTGCGACAGCGCAAATCAGCAGTGTGAAGACGGTTGCCGACAGCTGTCTGTACTATACCCTATCCTACGCCACGGACGATTCGTACCTGTGTGCGCCCGCCTTCAATGCGAAGGGGGAATTGCTGGGTGTTACACAGCCATCGATGGGCAGCAACGGCTATGTGCTGGGCATTGAGTTCGCAAATAGAATCGGAATAAAGGCAATCACGACGAAACTCAACGCACTGGCTTTGGAATCTATCCATATCCCGAAGGGATTGCCCGACAACGATTCGGAAAGTCTGGTGTACCTGTATATGAACTCCAACAGCATGGAGAATGAGCAGTATCTCGACCTGCTCAACCTATTTATAGAAACGTGGCCCGACAACGCCGAGGGCTACGTGCGCAGGGCATCGCCGCTCATCGACATGCACAAGTTTGAGGAGGCCGACCAGGACCTTCAGACGTATCTCCGCCTGAGTCAGGACAAAGCGCTGGCGCATACTAAGATTGCCGATATTATCAACACGAAGCTGGTTTACCAGCCCGAGCCTGCGTACGAGCCTTGGACGTTCGACGTGGCGTTGGGGCATGCCAACGAGGCGATAGCGGCACAGCCCGACCAGTTGGAGTATAAAATGCTGAAGGGGCAGATTCTGATGGCGAAAAAGGACTTCCGCGGAGCGATTGACCTCTACGACGAAATCCTTCGGAGCCCGGACCGCTCGCCCGAGATATACTACGTGTCGAGTCTTGCCCACGAGGGTGCGGGCGACAGTATCAGCGTTGTGATTGCCGCTCTCGACAGTGCATTGGCCATGTTTCCGAATCCGATGCCTGCCGAAGCCGCGCAATATGTGCTGCGCCGAGGTCAGCTTTACTCCGTAGCCGGCCGCTACCGCGATGCCGTGAACGACTACAACCAATATTGCTTCTTGTGCAACAATCGCGTGAACGTGTCGTTCTATTACGACCGTGCGAAGCTCGAAGAGAAAGCGCGGATGTACCAGCAGGCGCTGGATGACCTGACAACCGCCATCGGAATGTCGCCGAAAGTGCCGGTGCTGTATATAGAGAAATGTGCGTTGCTGCTGAAAGTGAACGAGCTGGGCGAATGTGTGAATACGGCGAAGCAGTTGCTGTCGTTTGATGCGCAAAACGTGGATGCGTTACGCATCATGGGCTATGCGCAGACGCAAAGCGGAAACAAGGCGGAGGGCAAGGCCAATCTGCAAAGGGCAGCCGAACTGGGCGACGAGTCGGCGAAGGAAATTCTGAAGACAATCGAATAAAGAATACTGATAAAACTTCTCGCTCCACCGCTCTCATGAAGGGGAATGGGGGTGAAACCCAAGGCGCAGGCGCGAAACCGATTGAGGACGGGGGTGAAGCGGGAGGAAACGATACGAAACATGAACTATACATATCCCATCAACACGGCGAAGGAGATAGCGACACTTTCGAGGTCGATATTATTTCCTGATTTCTACGGCGACGATATTCGGAGCGTGGAAACGAAGAAGATGTTACTGAAAGACCTGCTTGCGACGCGCATCGTGACGGAGGCGCAGGCGGCAACGTTCATAGAAAGGCTCGATGACATCGGGCGGAGCCTCCAAACCGATGTGGAAGCGGCTTATAACGGCGACCCGGCTGCCAAAAGCTACGACGAAATTATCTGCTGCTATCCAGTGATCAAGGCGCTGATAAACTATCGGGTGGCTCACGAGCTGCTGAAGATGGGCGTGGAACTGGTTCCCCGTATCCTGACCGAAATGGCTCACTCCGAGACCGGGATTGACATTCACCCCGGTGCTGAGATAGGCGACTACTTTACGATTGACCACGGAACGGGCGTCGTCATCGGCGAGACATGTATCATTGGGCGTAACGTGAAACTTTATCAGGGCGTCACGCTTGGCGCCAAGAGTTTCCCGCTCGACGCCAACGGCAATCCCATCAAGGGTATTGCCCGCCACCCTATTTTGGAGGACGACGTGATTGTGTATAGCAATTCCACCATCCTCGGGCGCATCACCGTGGGCCGGGGGGCTATCATCGGCGGAAATGTATGGATAACGCAGGATGTGGCGGCGGGCGCGCGCATCGTTCAATACCGAAACTGAACTGGAAACATAGCGGCGCCGTGTGCAAGAATATGAAACTGAATAGAAAACATATATGAAAATCATCGCAAAGACATTTGCCGGACTGGAAGAGCTTCTGGCAAAAGAATTAGAGACTATTGGTGCTCAGGATATTGAGCAAGGCATCCGCATGGTGTCGTTCACGGGCGACAAGGAGACGCTTTACCGCGCGAACTTCTGTTTGCGAACGGCGGTGAAGGTGCTCATGCCGATACACGAGTTCCAGGCTTCCGATGCCGACGAAGTGTACAGCGAGGTGAGGAAAATCAATTGGGAACAGTATATGGACGTCGACAGCACGTTCGTCGTGGACGCGGTGGTGTTCTCGGAGGCGTTCCGACACTCACGCTTCGCTGCCTACAGGGTGAAAGACGCGATTGCGGACTATTTCCGCGAGAAGACGGGCAAGCGGCCGAACGTGGGGATATCAAACCCGGACCTGCGCATCAACCTGCACATCGCAGAGACGACAGTCACGATTTCGTTGGACAGCTCGGGCGAAAGTCTGCACCTACGGGGATACCGGACAGGCACGGTCGCTGCGCCGCTCAACGAAGTGCTGGCGGCTGGGATGATTCTCCTGACGGGATGGGACGGCCAGACCGACTTTATCGACCCCATGTGCGGCTCGGGCACCATTCTCATCGAGGCTGCCCTTATCGCAAGGAATATCTACCCGGGCGTGTTCCGCAAAGAGTTTGCATTCGAGCGCTGGAAGGACTTCGACCCCGAGCTTTTCGACCGAATCTACAACGACGACTCGCAGGAGCGCGAGTTTCACCATAAAATCTACGGCTACGACATCAACCATCATGCCGTTGCCATAGCGACGGAGAATGCGAAGGCCGCCGGCGTTGCCAACGACATCGTAATCCGTCAGCAGGACGTGCGCGACCTGGAGCAACCCGCCGAACCCGCCATCATGGTGACCAATCCGCCCTACGGCGAGCGTATCACCACCGACGACATCCTGAGCCTGTACAGCGACATCGGCCGCACGCTCAAGCACTCGTTCGTCGACAACGACGCATGGATACTCAGCTATCGCGAGGAGTGCTTCCAGAGCATCGGCATGCGTCCGTCCACCCGCATCGTGCTCTACAACGGTGCGCTTGAGTGCGAATTCCGCCGCTACCAGGTGTTCGGAGGCAAGTTGAGCGACAGGCGCGAGGAAGGACTGGAAATCAAGACTGAGGAGGACCTCGAGCGAAACCTGAAGTTCCGGAAGAAACGTGCGGTGGAACCGTCGGCTGAGGGTGAAGACCGACCGCAAGACGAAGAGCCGCGGCTCAACCGGCACAACTTCAAGTGGGGCGACCGCGGGGCAGATTACCGTCCGGACAATGACGACCACTACTTCAAATCGCGCCCGTTCGAGAAGAAACCCTACGAACGCCGGCCGAAAGACGACTCAGACCGTCAGCATGAGGGTGAAGACCGGCCGAGAAGCTATGACCGCAAGCCGCGGGAGGGCGAAAGCCGTGAGAGAAGCTACGACCGCAAGCCGCGGGAGGGCGAAAGCCGAACGAGAAGCTACGACCGCAAGCCGCGAGAGGGTGAAAGCCGAACGAGAAGCTACGACCGCAAGCCGCGAGAGGGTGAAGACCGGCAGAGAAGCTACGACCGCAAGCCGCGAGAGGGTGAAAGCCGGGGCAGAAGCTACGACCGCAAGCCGTGGGAGGATGCCCGCCGCGGGAAAGGCTTCGGCGCCAAGGGCGACGAGCGCGGGGCAAAGCCGAAACTGAGGTTCGACAGCGAGGGGCGCCCCATCAAATAGACTGAAGGCGGTGAAACGCCCTGCAACAGGGCCGACGGCACCGCCGATACCATCAAATCATTACGCAACAGTGACAACCAAAAACAAGATACGATATGAGCGAATTTAAAGTAGGAGACAACGTCTGCGGACTCTGCATCAAGGGTTGCGACAAGCAGACCGACAAACTCAACACATACGATTGGCTGGCAGACATCCCGGGCAACGCACTGTCGACCGAAATGGTCGAGATACAGTTCAAACCGCCACGCCGAGGGTACTATCTCAACACGAACGGGCTTCAACTGCAGAAGGGCGACATCGTAGCCGTCGAAGCCAACCCGGGACACGACATCGGCACGGTGACGATGACGGGGCAACTGGTAGCGCTGCAGCTGCGGAAGGCAAACCTCAGGCCCGGCACCGAATTCAAACGCATCTACCGCAAAGCCCGGCAGGTGGACATGGACAAGTATGCCGAAGCCAAGGCACGCGAGCACGAGACCATGATCGAATCGCGCCAGATAGCCAAAGACCTCGGCTTGGAGATGAAAATAGGCGACGTGGAGTATCAGGGCGACGGCAACAAGGCCATCTTCTATTACATTGCCGACGACCGCGTCGATTTTCGCGTCCTCATCAAAGTGCTTGCCGAGCGATTCCGCGTGCGCATCGAGATGAAACAAATCGGTGCCCGCCAAGAAGCCGGCCGCATCGGCGGCATCGGTCCGTGTGGGCGTGAATTGTGCTGCAGCACCTGGATGACAAAGTTCAACAGCGTATCGACAAGCGCAGCACGGTTCCAGGACATCTCGCTCAACCCGCAGAAGCTGGCAGGAATGTGTGCCAAACTGAAATGCTGTATGAACTACGAGGTCGACCAATACGTGGAATCGCTCAAGGGTCTGCCCTCGCGCGAAATCACCCTCCAGACCGAGGACAACGAATATTTCTACTTCAAGGCGGACATCATGAACAAAAACATCACGTATTCCACCGACCGACATATACTGGTACACGAAACGACCATCAGCGCAGCGCGGGCACTCGAAATCATCGGCATGAACCGCGAGGGCAAGAAGCCGGCATCGCTCCGTGAAGACGAACATATCCAGCAAGGCGGCAACTACGACCTGCTCGACCAGGACAACATCAACCGCTTCGATGCAGCGAAAAAGAAAAAGAAAAAGAAGAAGAAAAAACCTGCGAAGAGTGAAGAGTAAACACAAATACCGCTGGATTTACGTGCTGGCAGGCCTTCTCACATCGGCTTGCACCGACGGCACATTCCTCCACGAGTATCGCGACGTCGATCTATGGGGATGGGACGGCGACGACACCGTGGCGTTCGACCTTCCCGTCATCACCGCATCGGGCGAGGTGGAAGCCATCGTCGGGGTGCGCCACACCATCAGCTACACCTACAAAGACATCGTGCTCCTCGGCACCGTGGAACGCGACGGCGCCAACGTGCAGACCGATACCATCCGCGTGAGCATCTACAAGGCCAACGGCACCAACGAAGGCGATGGATTCCCATACATCACCACGGAGCAAAACGCAGTAACCTTCCCCGTCGATTCCGGACATACGTACCGCTACACCATCTCACATCTTGCAATACCCGAGCGGACGAAAGGAATCACGGGGATTGGGTTGCGGTTGAAAACAAAGGGAAAGTGAAAACGGAACATGCCATAGCAAACGGAACGGGGGTGAAAGCCCCCGTTTTTCGTGGCGTAGCCGAAAGAAACAAGACGAAAGCAAAGCCGGAACAAGGCGCAGCAAACGGCACGGGGGTGAAAGGGAATGAAAATACTCCTCCACCATAAATGGTCCCCCTCCCCTAATTAGGGGAGGAGTTAAAGCCGAAGGAACGGAGGTGAAAGGGAATTGGGAAGGGCATAAAAAAAGCGGGGCAATGCCCCACACAAAATAATTACTTAATACGATGCTGAGATTCACATCTCGGCTGGTTTTACTTCGCCCCATAGGGGCTGGGTAAAAGTCAAATAATAATGTATAATTTACAAAAACACGGAGATTCACATCTCGGCTTATTCTACTTCGCCCCATAGGGCTTGGTAAAGATTAAAAATAACGTAAAGTTTATGAAAAGATGCAGAGATTCACATCTCAGCTGGTGGAACATTGCCCCGCTGGGCAAGGTTATATGGTGACTGTCAAACCGAAACTCCCCATAGGGACTGGTAGCTGTAAAAGTCCTATTTACAATTACTTTGAGGAACGGAGATTCACATCTCTATTAAAATCAATTCGCCCTGAAACAAAAGGCGGAAAACCAATTTATTAAAATTATATGACTATGCAGAGATTCACATCTCAAGAAGAATACTACTTCGCCCCGCCGGGGAATGACAGTATGATAATTCGTTTTGAAAAGACCCCATTGGGACGAGCAACGATATGAGAAAATAATATAATTTCTAATAAAAAAGTGGAGATTCACATCTCGTTGGCAAATACCTTATTATTCCATGAGGAAATATAAAGCATATTAGTATTTATGATAATATTTCGCTGAGATTCACATCTCTGCTTTTGCTGCGTCGCCCCGCTGGGGATGGGTTTGCCGTGTTACCGTCACGGGCTACGGCAAATTATGACAAAGATATGTATAAAACTGAGATAATCGGGGTTGTAACATCAGTTTTGGTCGGTCACCGTACCGTCGGTGCCGCCGTCGCCCCCGGCTGGAGGGGTGTCGGTGCCGCCGTTGTCGTCGCCGCCGGTGGTTCCGGGGTCAACGGGTGTGACGGGGTCGGTGGTGGTGTGTCGGGCTCGATGGGGGTATCGCCTGGTGTGGTACCTGCATTTGATGGGCTGACACTACCCTTCTTCCGGCTTTGTCGTTGGCAAAGATAATGTAATTCGTCGAAATGACAAAAAATTTCACACCTTTTTTATTATTACGCGCGTAAAAAAGGCGAAAGCGCGCCTATTTTCGCTTGAAATTGCGCTCGGCATCCATGCGCAGGAAGATAAACAGGAGGATGGTGAAGCCCCAAAGGGAAGAGCCGCCGTAGCTGAAGAACGGGAGGGGGATTCCGATGACAGGCGTAAGTCCGAGCACCATGCCGATGTTGACGAAGACGTGAAACAGGAATATGCACACGACGCTGTAGCCATAGACGCGGCCCCAGGTGTCGGGTTGGCGCTCTGCCAGACGGATGAGGCGCCAGATGAGAAACAGGAATACCGTGAGCACGCCTGCCGACCCCACGAAGCCTTCCTCCTCGCCGATGGTACAGAAGATGAAGTCGGTTTCCTGCTCAGGCACATACTTCAGCTTGGTCTGCGTGCCCTTCAGGAATCCCTTGCCGAAGAATCCGCCCGAGCCGATGGCAATCTTCGCCTGGTTCACGTTGTAGCCAGCCGAACGCATGTCGGTGTTCTTCCCGAGCAGCACCTCGATACGCGTCTGCTGGTGTTTCGGCAACAGATTGTGGCTGAAAACGTAGTCGCAGACGTAAAACACACCGGTGGAGGCGATGAGAAACACGATGATGAGCAGATAGCGGTATGAGCGGGTGACGGCGAACTCGAATCCGAGGTAAACCAAGACGCCGAGATTGACCAAAAGCTGCACGATGCAGAAATCGAACGGGATGACATAGGCAGAAAACAGGTAGGCAGCCGCCGTCAGACCCAGCGAATAGATGAGCAGCTCGCCCAGCGCCCGGGTGTCCTTGCAATAGCGCCATATCAGGAAGAGCGTGCTTGCCAGCGACAGGAACAGCACCCACGCCTCGCCCACCGACGCCGGCATCATCGCCACGTGCTCGTCGCCGAACTTCACACCCACAACCACATACGTGATGAACATAAACGCAGCGAACAGCACCGAACCCGTCATGCCCTCGCGGTAGAGCACCAGGAAGAAAGCCAGATATACCAGCGCCGTACCCGTCTCCTTCTGCGCAATGATGAGCAGCATCGGCAAGATGAACAGCACCACCACCCGCAAGAAGTCCTTCGAATTCGACAGACGGAAACCATAACGCTCCATCAGCTTCCCCACAGCCAAAGCCACCGCAAACTTCGCAAACTCAGCCGGCTGCAACTTCACAGGCCCCAGCGGAATCCACGAGCGCGAACCCTTCGTGTCGGGCGCAATGAAAATCGTCAGCAACAGCAGGAACATCATCAGCGCATACACCAGCATCGACGATTTATAGTAGAAACGCTTCTCGATGAGCAGCAACGCACCAGCCAGCAGCAGCGACGAAAGTATCCACACGAACTGCTTGCCCGAATTAAGCTCAAAGCTGAACAGGTCGGGGTGGTGATAGTCGTAGCAAGCGCCACACACCGAGAACCAGCCCCAGAACAGCAACACCACATACAGCCCGATGGTGACCCAGTCGAGCGACATGAAGATTCCCTTATTATTCGATTCGCGTTCTAACATCAGCTAAGCGTTATAATACCAATTCAAAATAAAATGTCGGCATCGCCGAAAAATTAAGCGGCAAACCCGTTGCCAAAGTCGGCATCGCCAACGGTCGGAGTGACATTCCCACCAGGAAACACCCCCTAATTCACCGCACGGGCAGCAATCGAAGCCGCGCGGGCCTGGCTCGCCGCCGACAACTCCCCACGGATATACTGTTCCATGATGAGCGACCCGATAGGCACCCCAAACGTAGCGCCGAAGCCACCGTTCTCCACGTACACCGCCACCGCAATCTGCGGATTCACCCGCGGCGCAAATCCCATGAACACCGAGTGATCGTGACCCCTGTTCTGAGCCGTTCCGGTCTTACCGCAAACCTCATACCACGGATTCTGAGCGCCACGGCATGTTCCGATGCCGCTTGTCACCGCACCCCGCATTCCGCTCACCACCTGCTCGTAGAACCGAGGCTCAGCCTTCGTGAAATGCCTGCGCGTAAGGCTGTCGGCCAGCTCGCCGCCCACGATACGGCGAACGATGTGCGGAGTGATGTAAAACCCACGGTTAGCTATCGTAGCACCCTGGTTAGCTATCTGCAGCGGCGTCAGCGTCACCTCCCCCTGCCCGATGGCGATGCTGATGACCGTCAGAGCGTTCCAGCGATTCAGATGCTTGTCATAATAGTCGGCGTTAGGAATCATGCCACGCGCCTCGCCCGGCATATCAAGCCCGAGACGGTAACCGAAACCCATCGACACCATATAATCCTTCCATACAGTCATAGCCCGCTGCACGTTGGAGTACTTGCCGCGATTTCCGAACATATAGTAAAGTCCCCAGCAGAAAAACCCGTTGCACGACGTCGAAAGCGCCGGACCGACACTCAGCGGCGAAGGGTGAGAGTGGCAACCCACCTTCAGATTGCGGTAACGGAAGCCGCCCGAACACGGATACGAAGTCACATCACCCTGAATCACACCTTCCTGCAGGAAAGTCAAAGCCTGAGACGGCTTAAACGTCGAGCCAGGAGGGTAAGTGCCCGAGATGGCACGGTTGAACATCGGGCGCGAAGGGTCACGCAACATCGACATAATCCGCTCACCACGCTCCTTCCCCACCATATCGAACGAACTGTACGACGGCGCCGAAACCATGCAAAGAATCTCACCCGTCGAAGGCTCAATCGCCACGATAGCCCCACGCTTGCCACGCATCAGCCTCTCGCCAAGCGCCTGAAGCTCAATGTCGAGACTCAGCACGATGTCCTTGCCCGGGATAGGCTGCTGGTCATCACGCCCCTCGTTGTAGCGGCCCTGAATCTTGCCACGCGCATCGCGCAACAGCACCTCAATGCCCTTCTGACCCCGAAGCACCTCCTCGTACGAACGCTCCACACCCTGTTTACCGATATAGTCGCCAGCACTGTAGTAATCGCTCATCGCAATATCGTTGCCCGAAACCTCAGCAACATATCCCAACACGTGAGCCGCATTCGGATAACGATACTGGCGCGCATTCCGCTCGCGAACATAGAAACCCTTGTAGCGGAACATCTTCTCCTGAAAAACCAAGAAGTCCGCCGACGAGATTTGCGGTCGGAACAACTGCTCAGAGTACGACGAAAACCCGGGATTCTTGTCGCGGTCCGTAATCCAGCGCATCCGCTCCTCAAACTCCTCACGCGTCATGTGCAACGTCCGGCAGAAATCCAAAGTATCCAGACCCCCCACCTCACGCGTAATCACCATCACGTCATACGCCGGCTCATTGTAAACCAGCAACTTCCCGTTACGGTCATAGATAGAACCGCGCGAAGGAAAGATAATCCGATTGTAAATAGCGTTGTTGCGCGAAATCTCATCATAATCATTCGGAAAAAGCTGCAAAAACGCCAGGCGCAGGATATAAGCCAAAACCACAACAAACGCAATCCCGCCAATCACATACTGACGACGCTCAAACTCATACGCCTTCATTTCGCCACATCCCTTTCCTCAACACGAGTCCGAACAAAATACTCCGCGCAAACAGTAATCAAAGTAGCCAACACCGTCCCACCGATCATCGCACCGATAGTCAGCAACAAATCCGACAAAGAAAAAGCCTCGAGGAAATAAAACGAAAAATGAAGAAGCCCCATACACGAGAGCGAGTACCAAATATACCTCGACATCCCCATATTCTTCAGCGTAGGCTTAAACGAATCCACCGTTTCCCGTGGAATAAACAGCTTCACCACCGAAGGCTTCACCATTGCCAGCAAAGTGCAACTCGCAGCACCCATCCCCATCGTATTTGAGAATATATCATACAGCAAACCAATGCCGAAACCCCAGAACAAGTGAGAAAGACGCGATACACCAGTCTCCAGACACAGAACCATGTAGCCAATCAGGAGAGGAGTAGCATACCCGAACAAATGCAGATGATTCAATATCAACAGCTGCACCGCAAGTAGCAACACCATCCTGCCAAACCGTATGTAAGTATCACGTTTCATACCACTGAAAATCCAATCGATTCAAACACATCCCAATTTCAAAATATCTCATAGCCGCCAGCAACACCGCCTTTAGCCTTTTAGCTCACCACGCAGCCGCCAGTTTCACCGCCTTTGACAATTAATTTCACCCCTGTGCCTTCGGCTTTACCCCCAAGTTCATCCGCAATCACTCCAAAGTCATCAGCGAATCCGCCAAAAACTCCAGCGTTCGCTTCTCCGCATGATGATAGTTCGTAATCACACTCACGTTATGCACAGAACTGAAGTCCACGGCAAGTTTCACAGTCAGCTTCTGCGACAAACCGTCATCCGAATGCCCCATCCGTTCCACCTTCCCCAAAGGAATGCCCGAAGGAAAGATATCCGAATGTCCGTTCGTCTCCACAATCTCCCCCACATCAGCTTTGATATGCAAAGGCAGCCCGGTCATGTTCGCGTACTGGCAATCGCCAAACTCCCACTCCATCGTGCCGAAGGATTGATGGTCTTTCAATTGACAACTCACCTTAGATTTAACGTTGATAAGAGGCATCACCACAGAATAGCGGTCCGACACAAGGAACACGATACCCACCACTCCGCTTGAGCATATCACGCCCATTTCAGGCTTGATTCCATCCAGCTTTCCCTTATTCAACGTCAGCAAGTTCAAGCTGTGATTCGTGGTGGCGTTCACAATCTGCGCGCTGACAAAACGGTATCTCGAACGGTTGAATCCCTCAAACTGCAACGTATCAATGCGACGAGCTGCTAACTCACGCTTCATTTCATGCACCTCTTCCCGCAGCAAAGCATTCTCAGCCTCCAGCTGACGGTTCGCCGCATTCAGACCCACGTATGAAGTCACCCCATCCACCGCCGAATAGATTCCGCCTACAAACGAATTGGCAGTCGTGAAGAACACGCTGCCCTGGTAGTTGTTGAAACGAAACAATAAAGCAAGGCAGAATCCCTCCATCAGGAAGAATACAAACCAATGCTTATATTTGACGATGAAGTCAATAAGATTCTGCATGGTCTGGGCGTGTTATCTCATCAAAACTGCGTCATACAGATGAATATTCTTTAATGCGATACCAGTACCCTTTGCCACACTGTGCAGCGGATCCTCCGCAATGTGGAACGGAATGTGAATCTTGTCTGTAAGGCGTTTGTCAAGTCCGCGCAACAAAGCGCCGCCGCCGGTGAGGTAAATACCGTTCTTAACAATGTCGGCATAGATTTCTGGCGGTGTTTTCTCAAGCGCGCTCAGTATAGCCGTCTCAATCTTGGCCACCGACTTATCGATACAATGCGCAATCTCCTGATAGCATACCGAAATTTCCATCGGTAGCGCCGTAATTCGGTTTGGACCATGCACCACATATTCTTCTGGAGCATTTTCCACAAGATCCGTCAATGCCGAACCCACGTTTATCTTGATGCGTTCAGCCATACGTTCAGACACTTTCACGTTATGCTGACGACTCATGTATTCCTGAATATCAGAAGTCAGTTCATCACCCGCAATTCGGATTGAACTATTCGACACAATACCACAGAGTGAAATCACAGCGATTTCCGTCGAACCACCACCGATATCAACCACCATATGACCTTCAGGAGCGGTTACATCAAGTCCTATACCGATAGCTGCAGCCATTGGTTCGAAAAGCAGATACACATCGCGTCCTCCCGAGTGCTCTGCGCTGTCGCGAACAGCTCTCAGCTCCACTTCCGTAGAACCAGAAGGCACCCCAATGACCATACGAAGAGAAGGAGGAGCCATGAAGCTACGTCCTGTATTAATTTTCTTAATCAGTCCGCGCATCATCTGCTCACATGCGTTGAAGTCAGCAATCACACCGTCTTTCAGCGGACGGCATGTACGAATATCCGGATGAGTCTTCTCATGCATCATCTTAGCCTTCTTACCCACCTCCAACATCTTATTTGTCTTGCGGTCTAATGCTACAACAGAAGGCTCGTCCACCACAATCTTACCATTACTGATGATGATGGTGTTGGCAGTACCAAGGTCCATTGCAATGTCCTGCGTCAGTGAAAAAAGACTTGAAAAAAATCCCATAAACTAATGTATTGCGTTGTATGTTTAATGTGTGTCGAATTTATGCTTTGAAATAAGCGTCAATAGCAGTGTCGTAGTGTGAACTGGTAGCAAATGCACGCTCTGCAAACCACTTGCGCTGCTCCTTCGTTGTCTCGGCCCCTTGTGCCTTGATAATATCAGTCAGCGGGCCATATTCTGCTTTGCTTGGCACAATCACTACGTCATTGAAGTTCTTTGCTGCGGCACGAATCAGCGATATACCGCCTATATCAATCTTTTCGATAATTTCGGCCTCATCTGTAGTGTTGGCAACTGTTTCCTCAAATGGATAAAGATCCACAACCACCAAGTCAATCTCAGGAATGGCATATTTAGCCATTTCTTGCTGATCGCTTTCAAGTTCTCTTCGACCCAGGATTCCACCAAAAACCTTTGGATGCAACGTTTTCACGCGACCACCCAAAATCGATGGATAAGTAGTCAAGTCTTCTACTTTCTCACATGCATACCCCAGACTCTCAATAAAAGCCTGTGTTCCTCCTGTCGACAAGAACTTTACACCATTCTTGTTCAGTTCTGCCAATAATTCCTCAAGTCCGTCTTTATGAAATACTGATATCAGCGCTGTTTTTATTCTCTTCGTGTTCATTTTTTCCTTCATTGTAATTTGATTACCACGTTTGAACTGCAAAATTACAAAAATAAACTGATAGTAAGTGAATATTCTGCTATTTATTTTTCAAAAAGACAAATATTCTTTATTTTTGCACTCAAAACCATCGAAAAATGAGACAATTGACTACATTTCATTTCACAGTCAGCCGATTAGCTCCGCTATTCTTTTGGGTAATCGGACTTTTTTGTTGTTCGTCAACCAAAGCCCAAATCTTTGATTTTGGCTTCCCACGGATTGAACGCCGCCAAGCGCCTCAAGACCCCATCGAACCAGCCAAGTTCAAAGGGGGTAATGCAGGTCTTAATCGCTTCCTCGAGAAGGAGTTCAAACGCAACCCGGAAAAAAGCGATATCCAAGGTCAAATCGTGGTCGCTTGTATCATTAACGAGAAAGGGAAAATATCTGAAACACAAATCTCTCGCAGCCTCGACAAAGACCTCGACAATGAAGCTTTACGGGTCATCAAAAAACTGAAATTCAAGCCTGCCAAACAAGGCAAGAAGGCCATTCCGAGCCGCATCAATATCGTGTTTCCTATCCGCAGAGGAAAAGTATCTTTCTCCACCCTTAAAACCATTGATGTATAAAGGCAAAATTTTGTTCCCCCTAATGGGAATTTTTGCAACCATTAAGGGTAACAATTTTTCCCATTAATAGAAATTATCATTAGCCTCATGGGGAAAGAACAAAACAAATTATTGCTGTCCGCTAAACTTATTAGTAAAGAAACAAAATTAGGCTGAAGTCCTTGTTTGGATTCCAGCCTTTTTTGTTACCTTTGTTTCACCACAAAACCAAAGTAACAATGAACAAAGGTATGCATTTTATCGGACAGCCGATGTATGGACAGCTGTTAAATTTGCTTGACAAGTCGAAAATTCTTCGTTTCAGCCGTGAAAACGGCGGTGAACGTTACATAAAACACTTCGATGCGTGGCAACATCTGGTGATAATGCTCTATGCCGTCATCAGGCGCTTCGACTCCCTGCGCGAGATTACGGACTCCATGTTTCCAGAAGCCCGCAAACTGACTCACCTCGGAATAAGCCTCATGCCGCGTCGCTCGACGCTGTCTGATGCGAATGCCCGCCGCAAGGAATGTGTCTTTGAAGCTGTATACCGGGACCTGTATGCAACATACAGGGATGAACTTTCCTCGGACAGCCGACGCAGGCAGGTCCCCAAATGGCTCAACCGGCTGCAAATCATTGATTCCACGACCATCACGCTCTTCTCCAACCTCATCTTCAAGGGTGTGGGCCGCCATCCGAAGACAGGAAAGAAGAAAGGCGGGATCAAGGTTCACGCCAACATCCATGCCAACGAGGGAGTGCCTTCGGACATCCGCTTCACCTCGGCTGCCACCAACGACAGTTTCATGCTCCGCCCCTCTAACTATACCTGCGGGGATATCATCGCGCTGGACAGGGCATACATCGACTATGCCAAGTTCGAGGAACTGACCGGAAGAGATGTGGTATATGTCACGAAAATGAAGAAGAACCTTGTCTATGAGACGGAAAGTGACACTATGTACATGAATCCTGAGGGACTGATGGAGTATCGCGTGCAGCACGTCATCTTCCGCAAACATGTCAAGGATGGAGATGACATCGTCCATCATGCACGCATCATCACCTATGCGGACATCAGGAAGGGAAAGGCGAGGCTCGTGTCACTGCTGACCAACGACATGGAGATGGAAGCGGAGGACATCGTGGAGATTTACCGCAAGAGATGGGAGATTGAGCTGCTCTTCAAGCAGTTGAAGCAGAACTTTCCACTCAGGTATTTCTACGGGGAGAGTGCTAATGCCATCAAGATACAGATCTGGGTGACACTCATCGCCAACCTGCTGCTCATGGTCATGCAGAAGAGGATCTGGCGTACTTGGAGCTTCTCTAACCTGGCAACCATGTTCAGAATAATGCTCATGTATTATGTCAACAGCTACACTTTCTTCGAGGAACCGGAAAAAGACTGGGCAAAGATTCTCAAGGATTTGGAATTACAACCTCCAGAGCCAACTCTGTTTGACTAGGAGGGGGCTTACTATTTTAAACAATAATCCGCAACGTCTGTTTAGCGGCATAGCGGATAGGTGTTTGATGAGGTTTTGAGTTTTAGCGGACAGCAATAAAAACAAATACAAAAAGCGCTGAAAATCTTTCGATTTCAGCGTTTTTTGATGTGGTACCTCCAGGATTCGAACCGGGGACACACGGATTTTCAGTCCGATGCTCTACCTACTGAGCTAAGGCACCATTTTGGTTGCATTTTTCGTTTGCGGGTGCAAAGGTACGAAATATTTCACAATGCACAATGCATAATTCCCATTTATTTTGCAAAAAAGTAAGAAAAAGTGCATTTCGTTGCCTTTTTTCGCACAAAATGGAGGAGTTATACGCCGAAAAAGTGGTTTAAGGCTCTTTCTACTCCACCCTCGTCTACATCATCCGTTACATAGTCAGCTGCAGCCTTTACTTCCTCGCGAGCATTCCCCATTGCCACACCACAACCCACATGACGCAACATTGTCATATCGTTACCTCCGTCACCAAAAGCCATCGTCTCTTCAATCGAAATACCATAATGGTTAATGATGGCATCAATACCTATCGCCTTGTTGTTGCCTTGACAGATGATATCGGCAAAGAAAGGATGCCATCGTTGTTCTGAGCAGCCACTAAGCACCTCGCTCATAATACGAGGGTCATCACAATCCTTGAAGAAAGCAATGATTTGCATTACATCCATATCGAGACATCGCTCAATGGGTGCAATTGGCGGACATTTGAGATTGAGAATCTTGAGCACCTCAAGAGTCTCAGGCGATGTCATTGTGATAAAGATATCGTCATTGGCAGCAAAAGCCAAAGGGAAAGGACGCTCATGATAATAATCAACAAGACGTTTCAGGTCTTCCTGCCGTATGGGCTGATGACGAATCACAGTACCATCTGCCGTCTGACAACTGGCTCCATTGACTGTCATAATGCCATCATACTCTAACGTTCCCAGATTGTCCACAAAAGGCAGAGGGCGTCCTGTGGCAATAAACACTTTCACACCTTGCTGTCGCACGGCATGAATGGCTTGAAGCGTACTGGATGGTATCTGATGACTTCGAAATGAAACCAAGGTGCCGTCTATGTCGAAGAAGATAGCCTTGATCATATCAGGGTTGCTGCATCAAGTAAGCCTTAAAGTCATCAAACGACTTTGTCATCGGAACACTCTGTTTCGTTCCCCTCATGAAGGCTTGCAACTTAGCTGGGATTTCAATGTCTGTTCCAAGGATGTTGTCAACCGTCGTTTTGAACTTTGCAGGATGAGCTGTTTCAAGAAAAACGCCCATTTCATCGTCCCGAAGTCCTTCTGCAAGAGCACGATAACCACATGCGCCATGAGGGTCACACACATATCCCGTCTGCTGATAGACCTCACGCATCGTATCTGCTATCTGAGCATCTGAATAGGTTGCTCCACTAATGTCTTGACAAATGGCTTTATACTCCTTATGATATAAATCGTATACGCGCGCGAAATTACTTGGGGCACCTACGTCCATTGCATTGGCAATTGTCTGAACAGACGGACGAGGTTGGTATTCACCTGTCTGCAAGTATTCATAGAACACACTGTTAGCATTATTGGCAGCAATAAAACGCTCGATGGGCAGCCCCATCTGCTTAGCAAACAATCCCGCACAAATATTACCAAAGTTACCTGATGGTACACATACTACGAGCGGATGATTCGTCAAACCACTACGTTTCATCTGTGCGTATGCATGGAAATAATAGAATGCCTGAGGTAGGAAACGGGCTACATTAATGCTGTTGGCAGAGGTCAACTTCATATGCTGATTGAGAGTCTCGTCCATGAAGGCACTCTTCACCAAAGCCTGACAGTCATCGAACACACCATCAACTTCAATAGCAGTGATGTTCTTACCCAACGTCGTGAACTGACATTCCTGGATGGGACTTACCTTTCCTTTGGGATAAAGCACATAGACATGAATACCTGACACTCCAAGGAAACCATTCGCCACAGCAGAGCCAGTATCTCCAGAAGTAGCCACGAGTACATTTATCGGATTACCCTTAGTATTCCGTGTATTCTGAGTGAAATACCTCAGCAATCGCGCCATGAAGCGAGCACCGACATCCTTGAATGCCAGTGTGGGACCATGAAAGAGTTCGAGACTATAGATATTGTCTGTTACTTTGACAACGGGACAGTCGAACGACAATGTGTCATAGACGATGTCCTGCAAGGCATCACCATCAACATCCTCACCAAAGAAAGCACTTGCCACATTGTAGGCAATCTCCTGAAACGTAAGGTTTTGAATCTCATCATAGAAAACCTTTGGCAATTTCTTGATGGTCTCAGGCATATACAGACCTTTATCTTCTGCCAAACCCTTCACAACGGCTTTCCTTAAATCTGCTATAGGAGCATCTCCGTTAGTGCTATAATAATTCATACTTCGTAATTTTAATATTCAATAATGTAACAATTAATACTATTACATTTTACTATTTTTACACAGTCACGTTGTCCTCAGCCATGAGGGCTTTCATAAAACCATCAAGTTTAAGAAGTCCAAATGAACCGTCAACACAACTCACCTCGTCATATTGCTGCACCTCGTCAGGCTCAATTCCCCGATACCAAATCAAGAATGGGACGGGTTGCCCCACATGGATGCGCATCTCTACCGGAGTGAGATGATCGGGCAACACAGCTATGCACACGGGGTCGTCCCATGACTTCACCTCCTTATATATTGGAGCAATGAGTCGTTGGTCAAGATACTCGATAGTCTTGAGTTTCAAGTCCAAGTCGCCATCGTGGCCTGCTTCATCACTTGCTTCTACATGCACAAAGACAAAGTCCTCATGACGCAGCGCCTCGATAGCAGCTTGTGCTTTACCTTCGTAGTTAGTATTCGCAAGTCCCGTGGCCCCTGGAACCTCTACTATCTTTAATCCTGCATAGTGGCCTATGCCGCGAATCAGATCGACTGCCGATATTACAGTACCACTCTTCACCTGAGGATATTTTTCCATCAGCGTCTGCATAGATGGGCGATAGCCACCACTCCACGGCCAAATACTGTTCGCTTGTCGTTCCCCCTTAGCTGCCTTTTCGAGGTTATAGGAGTGCTTCGCCAGTAGTTCCTGCGAGCGTAGGATGAGGTCGTTCAACAGGTCTGCAGTCTCTTGTGCCGTCATTCGACCTTCCTCAACGGGAGCATTCTCTTCTGCTTTCACTAACAACGGACGCCATGCTTCATTGGGGTGATCGTGAGGTGGTGCACAGACGATATGTTTCGAACCTCCCTTGATGACCAGCAGGTGACGATATTGAATACCAGTAATGAAATGTACACGATCGTTGCCCAAGTGTTCGTTCAAATACTTGATAAGCACATCACCATCCTTGGTCTCCAAGTTACCGCCATTATGGGTGATAATCTTACCATCCTCAAGTGTGATGATGTTGCATCTGATGGCAAAGTCGTCAGCTGCCATCTCGTAACCAATTGATGCAGCCTCCAAAGGTCCGCGACCTTCGTACACCTTATTCAAATCATAGCCAAGAATAGCGGTATTAGCTACCTCTGAACCTGGGGGAAAACCTTCAGGGATTGTTACCAATCTGCCCGTCTTGCCTTCACGCGCCAACTGGTCCATCATTGGCTTATGGGCATATTGTAGCAGCGTCTTGCCACCGAGTCTTTCAACTGGCAGGTCGGCCATTCCGTCACCCAGTATAATGATATGCTTCATAAGGGAAAATGGCTGGACGGCAAAACCGTCCAGCACACTATTTTAGATATTAGCGATTGACATGATGTTTGCAAACACACCGGCAGCCGTTACAGCTGCACCTGCGCCATAGCCCTGAATGAGCATTGGGTATTCCTTGTAGCGCTCTGTTGTAAGCAGTACAATGTTGTTTGAACCTTCCAGCCCATAGAATGGGTGACCATACGGAACCTCCTTGAGAGCCACATTGGTCTTACCATTCTCCATCGTAGCAACAAAACGCCAGCGTTTGTTTTCCGACTCCAGCACCTTGCGACGAGCCTCGAAGTCAGCATCCAGTTCAGGCAAACGCTTCCAGAAGTCATCAAGCGAGCCTTCGAAATAATCGTTAGGCACAAAGAGGTGCTTCTCCACGTCATCCTGTTCCACCTTATAGCCAGCCTCACGCGTCAGAATCACCAGTTTACGAATTACATCCGTACCGCTGAGGTCGATACGTGGGTCGGGCTCACTGTAGCGCTGTTCTTTAGCTCTGCGCACAGTCTCAGAAAATGGTACGTCTGCTGCGATCTCGTTGAAGATGAAATTGAGCGTACCGCTCAAGATAGCCTCAATCTTCAATATCTTATCGCCCGAATTACACAGGTCATTGATAGTACCGATAATTGGCAAACCCGCACCTACATTGGTCTCGTAGCGGAACCACACGCCCTTATCTCTGGCTGTCTGTTTCAACTTCAGATAGCTTTCGTAATCGCTCGAAGCAGCAATCTTATTGGCTGCCACTACAGATATGTTGTGCTCTAAGAAGGTCTGATAAAGCATTGCAATCTGACGGCTGGCGGTACAATCCACAAATACACTGTTGAAAATATTCATCTTCACAATCTCATCGCGCATATGCTCTGTATTGGCAGGGAATCCTGCTCGCAGAATCTTCTCGTAGTTATCAAGGTCGATACCGTCACGATCGAGCACAAAATTATCAACATCGCTAATGCCGACCACATTCAGTTTCAGGCGTCTCGACTGCATAAGGAACTGCTGCTGGGTACGGATTTGCTCGAGCAGCATACCTCCTACTGTACCAATACCACAGATGAAGAGGTTCAGTACCTTATATTCCGAAAGGAAGAACGAGTCGTGGAGCACGTTGAGCGACTTGCGCAAGAATCTACCATCCACGACAAACGATATATTGGTCTCTGAAGCACCCTGTGCACAAGCTATCACACTGATACCGCTTCTGCCCAATGTACCGAACAGTTTACCTGCGATACCTGGTGTCTGCTTCATGTTCTCACCCACGATAGCGATTGTGGCCAGACCACTCTCCACCTGCATGGGGAACATCGCACCTGTCTCTATCTCCTTGGCAAATTCATCATTCAGCACCTCTGCTGCAGCTGCGGCATCCTCATCGCGCACACCAATTGATGTAGAGTTCTCCGATGAAGCCTGACTCACCATGAACACACTGATACCTTTGTTGGCTAACGTGGTGAAGATACGACGGTTCACACCTATCACACCCACCATCGACAAACCGGTCACTGTGATGAGCGAAGTACCCTTGATGCTCGAAATACCCTTAATGGGTTTGTTGTCATCATCTATTTTTTCTTTGATGAGCGTACCTGGGTGTTCAGGGTTGAATGTATTTTTTACCTTTATAGGAATATTCTTAATGCAGACAGGATAGATAGTAGGCGGGTAAATCACTTTCGCGCCGAAGTTACACAACTCCATCGCCTCGACATACGACAGTTCGTTGATGGTATAGGCACTCTGAATCACCTTCGGATCAGCAGTCATGAAGCCATCCACATCCGTCCATATTTCCAGTACTTCGGCATTCAGCACGGCTGCGATAATCGAAGCCGTATAGTCGCTACCGCCACGTCCCAGGTTGGTAGTCTCATGGGTATTACTATCTCTGGCTATGAACCCAGGCACCACATATACACTTTTTTCGTTGAGGTCTTTGAAAGTATCCTTCACCAATCGCTTCGTCTCCTCAGTGTCGAGCACATGCTTACCGTTCTTTTTCTGTGTACGGATAAAGTCACGGCTGTTCATACGAACGCCATTCTTTACAATTCCTGCTACAATGTGCGAACTCAGTCGCTCACCGTAGCTCACGATGGTGTCCTCGGTCTTCTTCGACAGGTCATGAACCAAATACACACCATAGAGGATGCTCTTCAACTGGTCGAAGAGACTGTCCACACTATTAAATAAGTCTACGCGCTTTTTGATGTCATTGATGATTGTGTCGATCATCAGGTGGTGGCGTCTCACCATCGCATCGAATTCCTCACGATAGCGCTCGTCACCCTGTTTTGCCATCTGCGACATTGCTATCAACTTGTCTGTGATGCCGTCGAGTGCGCTTACTACTACTATGACAGGTTGTGTCCGAGCCTCTGCCTCCACAATTTCTTTTAAGCTCAAAATGCTTTTTACGGAACCTACGGACGTTCCGCCGAATTTCATTACTTTCATATTTCTATGCAATTTATCTTTCCGAATGGTACCCCTCAACAAACGGGGCTTCCTCCATTGGCGGTGCAAAGGTACAAAATATTTATGAAAATTGCGGTTAAGTGAGCGCTAAAAAGCTTGTTTTTATTGCCGAACGTTAGCATTTTGGGCTTTAAAGCCAATTCATAATGCATAATTAATGCGAATTCACTTCGTGCAGAATGCTATCGCTCGGCATAGTTTAAGTAAACTTGACTCCGCTCTTGCTTAATCGCATTATTCCTGTATTTTTCGCCTTCAATCCTTGGTTTTGTGCTTTTTCCATATTAATTCCACCTCCCCCAAAAACACAAGGGATGGCATTTCCATGAAATAACCAAAAGAAATGTTATATTTTCTTATCAAAGTGGTGAGATATTCTTTTAATTTCATATCTTTGCAAAAAATACAGTAGAAGGACATGAGATATAAGATTCAACATTTGGTTTGTATTGGCATCATCATTTGCAGTGTTTCGTCATGCGTGTTTGCCGGAAAGGATATCTTATACGGACAGCCAAAAGGTTTCGTGAACGATTATAGTGAGAAACTGAATAATATCGATCAGATGATTAAAGTTGACGGATATTATCAGTCTGACAGATTACCATATAATACGATATTATCACTTATGTTATACAGAGATGGTACTATCTTTAGTATACGTACATCACCAGCTTACGACGCAGATTCAGATTTAATCTTACCCGATAATCAAAGTTGGAAAAACAGATGGGGGAGTTATCAAATATGTGACAGCAACATTTATGTTCAAACGATAGAACAGATTGAATGGTATTATGTCACACATAATTATATTCTCGAAATCATAAATGACACAACACTCTTGTACAAACCAATGATCCGTAAAAACGCTAAGAATGAAATAATAAAAGTGTTTAATTACATTGAAGAAACAACAAAAATGCATTTTCATCCCCTTCCGAATCGTTTAGATTCAACATGCTGGGTAAAAAACAAGAAATGGTTCTGGAAAGATCGAGAAGCATACAAAAAATATAAAAAAGAATTAAAGGAAAGAAAAAAACAGAATAAAATATGAACGACAGAAACAAATATATAAAGGTGGGGCTGCTGGCTGTGCTTGCTCTTGTTGCCATACTGGGCGCCATCGTGTTGACGAACAGGAAGAAGGTGGCGGAATGCCCTTCGACGGCTACGATTCTGTCGACAATTCAGCAGGAGGCGGACCTGGTCACCACAGAACTGACCATCCGTAAGATTGCCTATTACGACAGCAGTCAGCATGAGCAGATATTGCTCAGCGACCCATCGACTTGGAAATACGGGGAACGGAAATGTATCGTGCCCGTAGAGGTGAAGATAAAATACGGTTACGACCTGCGCGACATGACGCTAGACAACGTAAAGTTAAACGACAGCCTGCGTATCATTGAAGTCACCCTGCCCCAACCCAAAATCATCGATTCAGGCTACAACACCGCTGTCGATTACGACAAAGTGGTGTGCATCTCAACTGGATTGCGCGATCAAGTGGGACACGAAACCATCGAAAAGATACGCCAGCAAGCATACGAAGCCGTGATGAAGGACGATTTTCAAGAATTGGCAGGAACAGAAATCCGGCATAACGCACAAACGCTCCTGAATTCCATTGCTATCAGCATGGGATTCGCAGGATGCGAGGTCAGATAATGGTTATTGGTTATTGAAGATTATGAAGACAGACATTCTCTCACGACTTTTGAAAGGGACATCGCTCATGATACTCCTGGGCATCCTTGCCGTCATTATTTTGGTGATTGCACTCCTTAGCAAATGTATGCAATCATCAGACGGCACCATCTCCATTGAGCCGACACCTAACGAAATACAGCGTATGATGCCACAGAACGAACTCTACGTTGCAACTGCACTCATCGAGGACTACACCACACTGCAACAGACGGAATATCATTTTGAAGTATTCCCTGAGGAACATTCGTGCGTACAGATCCTGCAACAGAAGGTAAGTTACAAACTTGACCTCAGCAAAGTGGAATACACCCCGAAAGAAAACCATATCATGGAAGTAAGGATGCCCGAGTTGGCATATACAGCATCAACCCAGGCATCTCAATTCATTTCCGATGATGAATCCTATTGGATAGAAGCATTACCCTCCACCAATGAGTTACGTCACAAGGTTGAGCAGCAGATCCGTACCCAATTCGATACCCCCGAGAACCGTCAGAAAGCACTCCTTTTTGCCCAAGAAGCGATTACCCACATCCTTACACAATTGGGATACCAACCCCAATTCATCAATACCATCACTCCTCAATCAAAAGAAGAACTGTCCATGTGAAACAAATGCCGCTACCCTCACGGACAGTAACATTTATTATCGACCTATGGTCTGTCACTTAACAAATATCTTCTTTCCATCCACAATATATACTCCCTTCGGGAGCACAGAGGGCGCAGAGGATTCAGAGGACACAGAGATTCTTTGGCCTTGGAGGTTATAAATACTTGTATTTTTTAAACTTTCAATTTTTACATTTTCCTTGATTCCTGTCGCACCTTCACCCATATACTGTCCCATGAAGAGGATGACACCTGTCGATTGTTCGCTGATGATATAAATGAATGGTCGGTTGGCATAGAAGGTAGCTGGTTCGGGTCTGCCTGTATATACATCTATTCCCGTAATAGCGGCTGCCGTTGTACCTTCTTCGTCGAGGTCGATGACGGCTTTCTGGAACATATCATCGATGAAAACACCACGGTTGCCGAAATAAGGGAACTCTGCATCCATCGAGAACGCGGTCGGCATACCTAAGTCTTTCATAATCTGCGCTAAGCTCAATTTCGTTTCGATTTTGAAACGAGGCAACTTTAGGTCTACATCATAATCAGAGAATACAGGTTGCCAGTTCTTACCGTCCATCTGGTCGAGCACATCGCCGATGGTCTTTCCTTCGTGAGGCAGGATCACGGTCATCTGGTAGGCACCGTTGCCGTAAGGCAGTTTCACCGCTTGATAAAGGCCGTTGTTCATATAACCTAATTCCTCGTTCTTGCACATCATCGGCACCTCAGCACCGCCATTGAAAGGTTCGTCGCGGGTGTACTCTTTTTGAAACTTGTTTGCCCATGCACCCTTGAAGTAGAGGGCATTGAGCAGTAGGCTGGCAGCATCACGGGAGAATGTTTCTTCATTAACTATCTCTGGAATCATGCCGTGCGTGTGGTCATTCGCCCATTGGTTGATGATGCCTATCGTGGCGTCATCAAAGAAGTTGAGTGCTTGTGGTTCTGCATCGTAGAACTCATTGGCTTTGTCCACGAACCCTTGTTGCAACTCGTAGCCTATGCCGCTGTTCACATAGATGGTATTGGCAATTTCGGCTCTTGTCTCCTGGTCGAGGGTAGGTGCTTCGGTAAGCAGTTTGCGGCAGAAGTTGTTGATAGCATCTGCTCCTGTATCGCCAAATCCCAGCACGTCGTTGATTTCCTGCTGCGTCTGTCCTGCTGCACCGTTGTTCAGCATACCCAAGGCATAGGTGATGCTCAATGGCGACATGATGCTACTCTCTTCTCCGCGTGCCTTGCGGAACAAGTTGAATGCGAAGTCGTTGTTGCTATCCACCAACTTTCTCTCCTCTGTCGTGAGGTTGATGTCGTGGCGCAAGTTCTTGATAGGTTCACCCATATATTGCCCGATGAAAAAGATGCTGCCCGTCGAGCGTTCGCTAATGATATAAATGAATGGACGGTTGGCGATAAACTCTACGGATTCTGGCATCGCTTTGTCGACCATCCCGATGACCGTAGCAGCGGCTGCTTCCGTGCCCTTCTCGTCGAGTTTCAGGTGAGCTTTCTGTCGCATCAGGCTTATCCAGCACGGGTCGGAGTCTTTCTCGTCATCACCCCAGTAGCAGAAGTCCCAAAATCCATGTGCATCTTCGTTTTTCAGGAAGGCATTCTTCATGCCCAGCGACTCCATAATGTCTTCTAAATCTTGATTGGTGTCGGTCTCTATGCGCGGCATGCTGAGATATACTTCATAGTTCTCGTATGCAGCCGTGTTCCAGTTCTTGCCGTTCAGGGCAGCCAACACATCATCGAGGGTTTTTCTGCCGCGTGGGAGGAAGATTGTCATTTGGTACGATCCGTTGCCGTAGGGCAGGATAACGCTCTGGTATAAGTTGTTCTCTGCGTAAAGAAACTCATTCACCTGCCACATCATCATGGCCGTGCGCTTCCAGTCTTCACCGAAATACCTGTTCTCGGTATATTTCTCATCGAACGGACTGGCCCATGCACCTTTGAAGCAGATGGCATTCAGCAAGAAGCTTACCAGGTTGGGGTCTTGCATATCCTCAGGCTTCAGCAGGTCGCGAATCATACCGTCGGTCTGGTCCGTAACCCATTGGTTGATGATGCCCAATGACGCCTCATCCCTGAAACTGAGCACTGAAGGGGTCGCATCATAATAAGTTGCGGCAGCATCCTTGAAAGCCGACTTCAACGCGATGTTCTTCCTGTCGCCATTGAAGTAGATGGTGTTGGCAATCGCCACACGCGTCTTTTCGTCGAGCAAAGCACTCTCCGTCAACATCTTCCGGCAGAAAGCATTCATCGCCTCCACATCGGCATACCCCTCCGTCTGTCCGCCCGATAGCACCTGACAGATCTCCTCGCGGGTGATGCCCTCAGCACCATTGTTCAGCATCCCCAGCGCGTATGTGATGCTCAAGGGCGAAATCACGTGGCTCTCCGTGTCGCGTGTCTTGCGAAACAGGTTAAAGGCGAAGTCGCTGTTCTGCTCCACCAACTGCCGCTCTGCATCAGTCAGCGAAATGGTTTTCGGCTTGCCGTCTTGAGCCATAGCCGTTGCCGTCATGAGGACACATAAGGTCATGCATGCAATCCTCTTCATTATGTTCTGAAAAATAATCTGTTTCATAGTTATACAAGCCTGTTTAGCCGTTTACGTTTTCATTAGTATATGGGAGTGGCTACCTCTAATGTGACTCTGGTGGAACGCTTATTTTCTTAGCGATTCAGTCCGGAGTTAATTGGGAGTTACTTGGGAATTGCCCCCTCGGTTTTTTGCCCCCTCAAAAGCACTACAAAGGTACAAAAAATTTCCAATAAAACCAAGGAAAAAAGCATCTTTTCTTGCCAATATTATTATTTTGCAGACAATCATGTCTTTTTGTAAAGTACAGATATCAATTTGCAGTTCAATTTAATTAAAATTAAATTGGAGAAGCAGAAGTGGTCACGATGGTCATTTGGTCAAAATGACCGCACCCTCCCAAATCGGGAGAGTGCTTTTGGTACCCCTAAGGGAAAATTTTGTTACCCCTAGGGGCTGCAAAAAGCACAAGCCTGATAAATAACAGCTGTTTTGCCAAGTCGGGGTTACAACGTAGAGGATAAAGTCCACTGTCAACAACAAACTGATGAGAGGTTATTCACTTATAACTTATTCACTATGGACATTTATGTTTTGGAAAAATCGAAGAAGAAAAAATTAATATATAATATATATAATATATATATTATATATATTATATATTAAAATTTATTATTAATAATTTCTTGTTTTTTGTCATCATGTGCAGTTCTATGTTTGCGAAAAAGTAAATGTCCATAGTGAATAAGTTATAAGTTTATAAGTTCATGTTCTAAATAGGCGCAAAGAAATATAGAAAACTCTCAAATTATCTGGTAGGTTCATAGAAAGTGTAAAAGAGTAACAGCAGCTCCTATCTGTATTGATTGTATCGTTAAATATGTAAATTGAATGCCGCTACTATTACGAGCAGCGGCATTTACATTTAATTATTCGTTGCCTTTATTTCACCCACACCTTTTTTCCATCCATTATATTCAAACCCTTCTGCAAAGTTTCGATTCTCTGCCCCTGGAGGTTGAATATTCCTCTCCCCATAGAGGGGGAGTCGGAGGGGGTCTCTTCTATCCCAGTTGTATTAATTTCGAATTCTCCTATGAATGTCTCGTTGCTGTTGTCAATCGAAATCTTATACTGCCCCTCTGGATACTTGGAGATGTCGATGTTCAGGCCTACGATACTGCCTGCATTGATGGTCTTCTCATAGAGGGTTTCACCTGTCTTCTGATTGGTGATGCATACCGAGTAAGCTTCGTCGAGAGGATCGAGTCGGATGTCGAGCGACTTTTCGTTGTATTCACCATACAGAGCCGCTTCTTCTCCTCTTCGACTTGGAGTCTTCGGCTGTATCTTGACCGTATGGGTGAAGTCGAATCGACGCTTCTTGGTCTCCATACTTGGAGTGGCCCCATCCTCATATTCGTCGTTAAGATAGATGACTTCATCACCAACCGTACATGACATCAGGAATGTGTAGTGTCCTGTTTCTCCATTATAGAGATTGTAATAGGGGACGTCTGCTCTACCTACACCTTCCAGCCAACGATTATTCCATAATGGCTCTTCATATTCTTTCGGTTCTGTGTATGGAGTCAGGTCATAGTAAGTTCCTTTGAATTCTGGCATTCCACCTGATGCCTTTGCTGTCATCACATAGTCGAAGATAGTGTCGCCAGGCATAACAGAGAAGTCGTACAACAGCCAGAAATCATTCGCATACAATCCTCCCAATTGATCTTCCCACGGCTGGAAATACACCTTCTTATCCTCCTCATAGAATGCTCCTATGCGGAAAAGTGGTTTGTATGGATCCTCATGTCTGTATAACGTATTATAGCACCAGCTGCCTTCGTTGGCATATTGCTGACACCACATCCACTTACACGCCTTTCCGTCAACGATTGTGTCGCCATCAAAATAGAAATACTCTACCATCTGCACAGGATTACCTGACCAAATACCGACTTTCCATACCTTCCCATCTTCAATGAATGGACGATAAGCAATTTCCGGGGTAACCTCAACACCTTCGTATGGAAGGGAATCCCCCGTATTGTTTTCGTAATATACTACCCATCCCTTGGCTTTTGCTATTGCCACTTGTTCCTTTGAGCAGATATTGTGGTCGGGGGTATGGTCATAGCTACCTTCTATCGTACTCTCACTATAGACAAACATAAATGCCCCATCGCTCTCATCACGTTCGGGGATATTGGTCATGATATGCTGGAAGGCATCGAGGCCAAGGTTATTAAACTCGCATAATAAATGTATGAGCTTAGAACATCCCGATACATTGATTGAGGTGAGAGCGTTCATAGCGCAGAGAATCGCCTGAAGTTCAGTAAGACCAGAGCAGTCAAGTGTAGTCAGTTGATTCTCCTGGCAATCGAACGACCGTAGTGCCTTACATGCAGATATGTCAATGGTGGTGAGCTGGTTTCCGCTACATACGAAAGACATCACTTTTTTGCAAGGTGACGGATCGATAGTCGTAAGCAAGTTCGTGCCACAATCTAAATAGATGAGTTCCGTACAATCAGTAAGGTCGATTGCTGTGAGTTTGCATCCGTGACAATAAAGATGCTGAAGCGCTTTGCAACCCGAAAGGTTGATTGATGCCAGCTGCTTGTTGAAGGAACAATCGAGAGCATTCAGTTGAGGACAACCGGAAAGGTCGAGCGTTGTCAGTTCATTTATTGAACAGTACAAACTTGTCAGCGATGTAAATTTCTCAATTCCTTGCAGATTTGCAATGTCTTTCTTCTCTACATTTATCTCCGTAATATCACTTATCTCTTCATCTGTCAGTATGCCGTCTTTGCCATACTCTTGACTGAGTAACCAATTGCGGAAATTTATATCAGGGAAGTTGGTTTCGTTGATAGCAATTTCATTAGGTGTTGGTTCGCTGCCATCGTAATCTGCCCATTCGCCACCATTGTAAGCAAGCACAGTCCATCCCTTTACCTTTGCTGCTGCAACTTGCTTGACAGTCATCACATTATGTTCACCTTCGCTGTCGGCAACGAGAGCATGCATCGTTCCTTTAGTAGATGCCGATAAGCCCGCTACGAGCGTATCCATTGCAGCATCATGAATATCATTATATTGGCAGGCAAGGAGTGACAGTGCCGTATTCTTCGAGACATCAAGCGATGTCAGCTGGTTCTCAGAACATCCAAGTGATTTTAACGCCGTATTTTTCGAGACATCGAGTGTTGTCAGCTTGTTGTTAAAGCAATAAAGTTCTGTCAGCACTGCATTTTTTGAGACATCAAGCGAAGTCAGCTGGTTGCGACCGCAATATAGTCCTGTCAATTTTGTGTTTTTCGAGACATCGAGCGATATCAGCTGGTTGTAAGAACATCCAAGTGATTTTAACGCCGTATTCTTCGAGACATCGAGCAAAAACAGTTGGTTGTGAGTACAAGACAGTAATGTCAGTGCCGTGAAATACTCTATACCTTGTAAGCTTGTGATATTTTTGCCTGATACCGAAAGTTCCGTAATTCCACTTATCTCATCGTCTGTTAGCAAACTATCAGCGCCATACTCCTGGCTGAGTAAGTAGTTACGGAAGTTCTCATCCGGGAAGTTCGTTTCGTTGATGGCAATTCCGTCAATCAGGAAGAACAGATCGGGATAATAGTTCTGACTCTTGTATATCAATTGACCATCACAATAGAAAAGGTTGAGGTTCCAGGTTCGAATAATACCATCCCAATAATCCATTCTTTGTAAAGGATAAGGAAAAATCAAGTCTAATTTACTTCCAACCTCTGGAATAACATAGTTGGATGGACTATTGAAGTCATAAAGGACATACTCGTCATCCTCTTTCGTTAAATTCCATTTTTGCTCCTCGTATGAAAACATCATCAATTGTTTGTCATACTCCTCTACATTGACAAATACCTTACCTTCCTCTTCTCTCACTCCCATCACATAACCACTCCCATAACTGGTTCCTGGCTTTTTCTTAGGATGGGATTCGGTGTTGCGATATATGAAGTCGCCCCATAGTTGTTTATACTTCTTCTGGTTGATAATCGTATCGCCCTTGAAATAGTACTTCGCGAAATTCTCCTCAACGACAATAGAGGTATCTACCATTTCACATATATTTGCATAATGCCACTCATTACCTTCGTCAATGAAGGTTGGATATGTACCGTTAATTATTATCGGTTCGCTGCCAGCATCGTGAATTACAATTGGCATCTTTTCTCCATTGTTCCATATTCTAACTTGAATAAAAGCACGTAAAGCTCCGACATAAACATTATACCTATTCATATCATTACGACAATCTGATGTGGCATCAATTGTATAATAATAATAGGAATCTTTATATCCGATGACGTCTTTAACATATGTTCCGATGAAGGAAACCCCATATATGTTTGTTGAGTCTCGCCTATACCCAGTCAAATCCAATGCGCTTATATCAATGCTGAAATCCTCGTTTGGAATAATGATATAGGGAACACGAGCCTGTGGATGAGGCTCCTCTTCAAAGATAATCTGATAATTCTCAACTCGGTCTAACCTGTAGTATCTTCCTTTGTCGGCATCAGGTGTTATGGGAAGGATGATAGTTGCCCTTTGCCCCTTGGTGAAAGAAACTATACCATCTGCCTCATATCGAGCAGACATCGTGATAGTTGCAAGCACACACGTAAGAAATAATATAGTCCGTTTCATATGTTATTGTTTTTGATAATATGACATAATTTCCTCATAAGTTTTTTACCGAATATCAGCATCTTTGCAGTTGAATGCTGATTCCGCTGCAAAGTTACAACATTATTTTCGAATAACCATCTGTTACCCCATGGAAAAATATGAGGAGATTTGTGCGCATAACTCATTGGGAGTCAACGATATAAATATACTACACTTATACCACCCATGGAAATTTTCTCACAACCGCATGGAAAACAGTATATTTTTAGTCCTAAAACTATATTATGGGGCAAAAAAACTCACCAACAAAACATGATTGCTGGTGAGCTAGAAAACACCCTAATTATTCGAGCTATGGAAGGTGGGCCAACGGTCGTGCTCTTTCTTCAAGGCGTTCGACTTGAAGTTCAGGGCTACTTCCTCGCTGACTTCCTCACCATCGCAGGTATAGGTATCGACTTCGCCTTCACATGCAGTGTATTCGAGGGTTGCCACTTTCTTGCTGTTCTTCATCGTGATGATCTGCGTGTAGATGCAGGGACCGCCACAAGGACCGCTCACGAGGATGGCACCTTGATAGAGGGTTGCCTGTATCTTCGAGTCTGTAGTGCAGAGTACGGTTGGGGTGTCCTTGATGGAGAGGATAGCACCGACTTGGGGGTCGTAGCTCTTCAACCAGATTTCGTCTGTTCCGTCTTTATCGATATCGATATATGCCCAGCAGTTGAGGTCGTAGTTCTTATACTCTGGATCGTACTCGACAATGGCCTTTACATACTTCTCCTTATCTTCCTTCCACAGCGGCTTTGCATAGCCTTCGTCGATATTGACATAATAGCACGACTGATCTGCCTTGACGAGTTTGCCATCACGGATATAGATATGGCCTGTGGTACAGCTCTCGGGTGCATGATGGATGTAGCACAGTTCGGGTCCCTCCGGCCCGTCGAACGCCATCGTGATATCGGAAGGCAGATAGATGCCTTCATCATCGACATTCCATGTAGGGCCGTATCCTGGCTCGTAATAGCCTTCGACCGGATAGGAATATACTTTGTCGCCTTCGGTGATGACTTCAAGAGCAAGTGCCTTGTCGTCCTTTGCCTTAAACTGTACGGTTCCGTATTTATAGCGCTCACCCAACAGGGCAGAGATATGCGAACGCTGTGCCTTCATGCCGTACTCTTCTTCCAACTGCTTCACCACCTCTTTAGGGAAGGGCTTATCACTGCGTGTACTGCTCCAAATGTTGGTCTTCACCGGCATGATCTCACGTGTCTGAAGGTATTCATCGGCAACCAGCAGATAAAGTTCTCCCCATTCTGAGGACTTCAGTTTCTCCTGTGGGTCGGCAAATGTGTAGCGCAGACCTGCTGAAGGCATCGTGGCACAGTGCAGCTGTCCCATGCTGTAGAGTTCGCCATCGGGGTTGATATAGCGTTCTTCGAGGAACTTCACTTTGATATACCTGTCGCCTGAAACATACATACGGTTGTACTTGTCGGCATTGCGGAGCAAAATATCCTGTTCTTTCCAACTACGTAGAGCACCATCGTACCAGTCCTTGTACTCATCGTCGTCAGCTGGCTTCTCAGGAGCATCGTGCAGTGTCCAATAGACCACCTGCATGTTGTCTTTGTTGAAATAGTAGATGAAGGAAGGCATCAGCACTTCAACTTCTTCTGCTTCAACAGCTGTTTCTACAGCCGTTGAGTCGATTTCAGCGGAATCGACATCAGCATCACTGGTTGTCTGTCCACCCTTGCAACCTGTCATCATGACTGCTACACAAAGTGATAAGATTAAGTATTTCTTCATTAGGCTGTTATTGATTGCGTTTGATATAATCTCTCATGCTACTCATGTAGTCGTAGTTGTATTCATAGTACCCTCCGCCTACAATGAAATTCCGAATGAGCCACTGATCGCTTATCTTCTTCAGTTGCCAGAGAATGGGAATACTGTCGCCCTCTGCTGGTTTCAGGAAGAAATAGAGGTCGGCTGTAGAGTCGTTCGGAAACTCCACTCGCACGACTTCCGTCGAGAAAGGCAGATTGTGTGACCCCATCGTCCACACATTACCTCCTACGGCAAAGAATGCTTCATCGGCTTGGCCCTGTTCAAACTTCTGCACTTCTATGGCATGCAACGTGTCGTACATCTGCTGGTATTCCTTCGTGGTATAGAGTTCCTCCATCGAGTTAGCATAGCAGTTTACCTCACTGTCGTTATCCCAGCGTAGATTCACCTCCTGATACACTTCGTCCAGCATCGTTCGCAACGCTGCCTCTTCCTGCTGGCTGTCGAAATCAGAGACCACCTCATGAGATTGTTGTTGGCGGGACTGACATCCCACCAACAACAAACCTAAGAGCAAACACAAGAACCCCTCTCTTATCTCCCCCAAGGGGAGAAGATTTGCCCCCCCTCCTTGGGAGGGGCTGGGGGAGGTTTTTCCTTTTCTCATAATCTTCTAAGCCTGTGCAGGTTCATCTTTTTTCTTATTGGCCAGCTCCTTGATTTTGTTCTTGCCGCCAAAAGCAAAAATCCAAACCAACAGACCTGCTATCACAAGCAGCGTTATTCCCAAGACGGGTCGATAGAACAGCCATGCGATAGCGATGACGATCAATGACCATACAACACCTACGATGGTGCATACAAGACCTACACCCCATCCCACGATGTTTGCCAGGAATGGAACCACCTTGAGGATAGTTTCGATGAAGGCGAACATCGCCTTCAGACCCCAAATCACAAGCAGTGTACCGAGCAGACGGAACAGCCAAGTGAGGATAGTGTTGACACTTTTTTCTCCATCGAAAATCTCTTCGATGCTCTTCTTACCTGTCACCAATTTCTGGAAAAGCTCACCGTTGCTTGCCTTGAACGGCTTGAAGGTATCATCATCAACTACAGAGACGACTGTCACCTTAGCAGGCATCACCTTCTTGAAGGTAACGCGTACGTCGCCCACCTGTGGGGCTGCTGCATTCAGACCGACATAAAGTTGGTTGTCGCTCACATGGATGTAGTGGTAACCGCTATCGGTAGGAAGAACGGCTCTCTGACCATTGAAACGCTCGTATGCTTCCAACGTGTTCTTTTCCAACTGGCCCATCAACTCGTCGCTGAGGTTCAGTTCGAGCGGCTCAGTAGAAGACATGCTGTGAATGAGACTCTCATTCAGGGTATATGCGCCAAAAGTGACGTTCTGTGCCCATTGCTGTTCAGGCTCGACAGTAGTCAACGCATAGTTGGTATGACCCGATTCCTTGAATTCTGCTGAACTGATAGGGCTGTCGACCCACTTCTTATCGTAAGTGTAAGTGATGGTTTTCTCTTCCTTTCCACCCAACTTATCTTCAGTCTCTTCATGACGACTCTCTACCCACTGGAAATACTCCACCTCGCGTATCAGCGAGATTGCATTAGCACCAATGCCGAAATCTTTATCGACAAGTGAGTCCTCTGTGGTGGCCATAGCGGTTCCACATACCAGTTCGCCCTCAAGACTCTTATCTTTCTTGCTTGGGTTTTCCATCACCACACATGCCTTCTGAGCCTCTTCGAGCATGTCGGCAGTACGAACTGCTCTACCTTCATTCCACCACAGCAGCACAGTACCACCGATGAAGAGGATGATACCTGCGAGAATTCCCTTGAACGAGCGTCCTACGCGCGTTCCGTAACTTGTTGTTTGTTTTTCTGTATAAGCCATAACTAATGTATAATTAATATTTCAAAAATGTTACATGGTCACATTGTGACATGGGGTTACCATCTGTCCTCTGGATAAAGTTCGTTGTTATAGACAGAACGTGGGCACAGTTCCATGTAGTCGAATGCAAATGAACCGTTCGTCGTCTCCAGTTTCTGCTGTACTCTGACCCAATGGTCAGTCTTTCCATCAGAGTGGAAGGTAGTGTATATGCGTCGCATGTCATCACGGATGGTACGCTGAAGTGTTCTGCCTCCAGTACCGTCAGCTGATGTTGCGCCATACGATGCTGGTCCCTTCATCCATCCGCGGTTGTGAAGTGCCTTGTCGTAGGCACTTATTGCCTCCTCGTCGCCTAAGTCGGTATCTGAACGCCAGCCGATTGAAGGGTCGTCCCCATGTTTTCTGAGGTCGACAGGAATGCCGCAGGGTGCTCCGTCGAAATATACTTGGATGATACCTCTGGTGGCAAATCCGATACATACCTGCACACGGAACTCGTAGTCGCCTTCTGGTACAGGCGGAATCTTGAATTGGATATCATACATACCTGTTATCTGCACCTCATCGCCCTGATATGACCAGAAGTCCAAGTAGCGGTTGCGCACATGAATGTGAGTCTTGGTGTCCTCGAACTTGAAGTTCTTGAGCGAGCCAGCCTTAAATGCCAGACAGGTATTTGGATTCTGAGCAGGGTCGTAGGAAGTGCTGCGTGCACCATACTGACCCGGATATTCCGGACAGCCTCCTGCGCCCCTCACTCCGTGTCCACGTGCACCACTGGTGATGAAATCGGGCGACAATGTGGTTGCATCGATACGGAGACGTTCGTTGAGCACCTCTTCCTGAGTCTGACGTCCATAGTCAATGATATCATTGAGATAATGGTACACTCCGTTGGTAGCCATCAGATTGATAGACGATTCGGATGGGGAGAGAATCTTCGAACCTGGGATGAATACCCCTCGACTGTCCTTACGGTTCTGCACACCGCGACGGTTGACATATCGTCCGGAAGCCGAGCCTGCAGGGTAGGATATTTTCATGATCGAATGAGGCATCATCGTCTCATACCAGTCAGCCACATCCCAATGACGACGGTCGAAATTGGAATTGAGCAGACGGTTGTCGCAAGTGAGCATGTTGTAGATGATACGTTCGGGCAACAGGTGGTACGACACAAAACGGTTGAGTGAGTTTCGCCTGTCGGTCTCATCTGTCACATTGGCATCTTCGGGATACATCTCGTCGTACACCTGCTTGGCGTAAGCACGAAGGTCGTCTATGTTATTGATTCCATGCTTGGCAAACACTTCGTTCTTTTCCACGAAGGCCGTGAAGCAGATATAGCGCGTCTCCATGTACGACACATTATCGACCGTAGAACCTGTGAGATGACACACGCCCTCAGCAAACGAGTCAACAGAGCAATGATAGTTCTCGTCGATATAGTCGCGGAGAGAATCATCCATGTGGGTAAGGAACAGCGCCTGAGTGAACAGCGAGATGGTTGAGTCCTGCAGCATAAAGTCAGGCAGCATTTCTGTTGTTGCATTGATTACGTGGTCGATTGTGTGAACCACACCGTTCTCTACCGAGTCGTCACGATGAATAATCAGTGCCGAACGGTTGATGTAGTAATTGATTGGCACAGATTCAGTCTCCGTCGTATCCTCCTCACAGGTGATGGTCAGATAACGGTCGAGCATGTTCATCGTAGGCAGCGTTGCATCAGAGAAATTGTAGGTGAAGAACGACTGCTCAATGATATGTGTGGCTGCTATCGTATCGCAGTCTTCCACACTCAATTCGTCAACAGAAGTCTTGCCGCGTTCAGCCAGGAAGAGGTCGATAGCCTCATCTGTAGGAGCAAACACCGTATACGAACCATAAGTTCCCAACAGGTCGAGACTGACCATGTTTGACTTATTGATGATTTCTACAAACTTGCTGAACGTCTCAGGCCGGTTCAGCAAATACGCATTAGCCATATCACCCTTAGCCGTGTAATAATTCTCTTCGTCAGGGGTGTCGTCACAGCCTGTCAGAACCACAGAAACTGACAAAGCCATCACAAACAGACAGAATAAGTATATTTGTTTCATTTCTTAGTTATGTTTGATTAGTTATAATCCGTCCACAAAGTTAACAATAAAAAACAAATACACAATCACTTACTATAGAGTTTTGACGTTTTTTTGTGATTTTTGATAATTAACACCAAAAATGTACTGATTTCGCGACTAATCACCTATTTGGGTTGAATGATATCAACTCCAACTTAATCGGAGCTGTCCAACTTGAGGAAGATACCCTTCAGGATGGTCATAGCATCAGCATCGTCGACATCCGTCACATTGATGCCTCCAACCCAGATGAGCGACTTAAAATCGTCATTGAAGGCATAGTACTGCACTTTATAGTCGCCTTCGTCGGCAGTGAACGCCTGCCAAGTCACATTATTCACCTCGATGTCTTTCGCTTTTGTCTTACCTTCGGTCCACTTCTCTATGCTACCGTTATACTCGTCGCGCACCTTGAACTCCTTGTTGTTACCTTGGCGGGTAATCACAGCCTCCGAATATGCATTATCCACTTCCCAGCCGGTGGGCTCCACAACAGTATATGCTCCACGATCAAACATATCAGGCTCTATCGCCTCTTCCACTTCAGCAGTTGTGCTGTCCGTCTCGTTCCCTTCAGTCGTTCCATTAGGTCCACCACATGCCACCAAACACATCGAAATCGCTGCGATTGCCAAATAAAAAGTCTTCTTCATTGTTTGTTGCTTGATAATATTAAGTAAATGGATTAAGTTACTGGTCATCTCAACTGGTCAACTGTAAATCGCTGCAAATATACACTTTTTTTTACAAAACAGCCAAAAAAAACGAAAAAATATCATATAATTAAGGTTATTTTGGCTTGAATCGTTAGGAAATGTAACATGACTTTCAACAAATTGTTTGTCACAATCCATCCTTTTTTGCTTGTTTCACCCCAAAATATGTAAAGTCGCATCCTCGATGAAATGGGCATTTTTTATCCTTCTCAAAAAAGTGTGTACTCTGCGTGTACTCAAAACCACGAAAATATTTGTTCATTTCCAACAAACCACCTATCTTTGCAGCGAAATAATTAGTTGCATAATAACAAAACGTTACGCTTATGAAAGCATTAGTATTTTTATCCGTTTTATTAATTTCTATGGACTCTTATGCACAGAATCATGATTTGAGCGAGATGACAGAGAAGGCAAGGAACAGGTATTTGACAAAACTTGCCAAAGAGGTAACGAATAATTTCGGCCCTGAATGGCTTCAGGGTAATGTGTCCGCATCCGTTTCTCCATTACAAGAGTTTGACAATGACGGTGACTATGATCCGTTAACAATGCATCTTGGCAGGAAGTATTATAAAGTTACATTCACCTATGATGAAAAGACAAAAAAAGAAATAGGATGGGAGTATGCCTCAATAGTCAGTATTTGGGAGGATAGTGGCGAACCCATGGATGTGATATTAGGTCTTAATTACAGACATTTCCTTGATAAACCTTACAGGGAATTTGTAAAGGAAGGGATTGGTCCTACAGATCAAGTGAAGTTTGAAAAGATGTATATTCCTGAGTGGATGAAATTCCGTCTTATGACTGAAGAGGAGCGGAAAGAGTATTTGATAAAGAAAGCGATTGAAGTCACCCAAAACTTTGGGCCTGGATGGTATCGTGAATCTGTGGTACCAATCGTTTCTGATCAGAAGGTCTTTGATGAAAGCATAATACCTAAGTCACAACCTAACATCAGAAAGTATCCAGGAAGGAAGTATTACATTGTAAGGTTGGATTTCGATGAGGAAACTCGTAAGAAATATGTATGGAGTCATGCTTCAGAAGTCCGGATTTGGGCAGATGATGGCGAACCGTTTATGATTACTTTTGGTAACACCTATGGTGTCAACTTCTACAGTAAGTCCTATCACCAATGGTTAGAAGACGGAATCAGCGATGAATATAAAAACTTTTTCGATGAATATACAATGGAAGAATTCCAAAAGGATATACAACCCATGATAGAGATGGCTGAAGCGTCAAGGGAGGCCCAGAGTCATTATTTAAGCAACATGACAGAAGAAGCTAGGAATGAGTATTTGGTGAAGAAAGCGAAGGAAGTTGCTTTGGCCTTTGCGCCTGAATGGATGCAATGGGAAGTAACTCCTCAGGTTTCTCCAAAGCAGAAGTATTTCTCTAATAACCAAAGGCAGGATATTCAAAAAAACGTAGGAAGGGAGTACTATGCTGTCACCTTTTATTACAATGACGAGACAAAAGCAAAAATCAAATACGACTATGCAGCAACAGTGCGTATATGGGCAGATAGCGGAGAAGTCGCAGATATTGGTGCAGGGGATTGGGTCAAAGCATTTCTCGATACTTCTTGCGAACAAATGAAAAAAGAAGGCATCAAGCCTGAAGACCAGCTGCATTTCGAGCCGATTGACGGCAAGCTCGCTTTAAGCCAGATGACGGAAGAAGCACGGAACGAGTACTTGTTGAAGAAATCCAAGGAAGTAGTACTGAATTTCGGTCCTGAATGGTATCAGGAGCCTATGACTACCACGATTCGTGGTCCTGTAGCGTATCACGCCATGGATTCACGCTCACAAAAGTATAATGGCAGGCAATGCTATTTCGTGAGTTATTACTACGACAAGTATAAGGATACAGGATTCTCCCGTGCATTCACTGTCTGTATATGGGAGGAGGATGGAGAACCTGAAGGTATTTTATATGGTAACGAACATGGGCAAGCCTTTTTCGGCTCGTACAACAAAATGGTAAAGGACGGGGTCAAGAAAGAACAGCAAATGTCTTTCTGGAAAGGATATTATGACCATTATAAAGACATAAATACTGATTATTAGAGCTGAAATTTAATCATTTAAACATAGAAAGCTATGAAACAGATTGTATTGACCGTAATGGCGATGCTATGCTTGCCTTTGTTTGCACAGATTGATTGTTATTGTGACTTGGAAATAGAAGTGGAGGATACTATAAGCCAGTCATCAATTGCTAATGTTGAGTCACCAGATTCAAATGAAGTGTTTCAAGCGGTCGATGAAATGCCGGAATTTCCTGGCGGAATGGAGAAATTAATACAATTCATTGCTGACAGCATTCACTTGCCGAAGTGTGTGACAGAAGGAAATGTGGAAGGCCGCAGCATCGTAGAATTTGTGGTGAATAAGGACGGCACATTATCTGATTTCAAGATTGCCGTTCCGCTCCACAAAGAGTGTGACGTCGAGGCAATCCGAGTGCTCACATTGATGCCACGCTGGAAACCAGGCAAAGAAGACGGAGAACTTGTTCGTGTGAGGTATGCTATTCCTGTGAGGTTCAGGCGTCCATAAGGAGTGGATCAAGCATAATGTCACACAACGTATGCCGCTCCCAAAACAATCGTTACACAACATTTTTCGCTTGATAATTTGGTAGTTTAATTCTTTTTTTGTATCTTTGCACGCAAAAGCACGGAGATAAAGACGGAGTACCAAAGGAGCATTTCAAGTATTATTCGATTTATTCTCCGTTTGCTCTTCGTTTGTTCTTCGTTTGTTGTCCGTTTATTAATCGAAGAACAAACGAACAACAAATGGAAATGAAACGGATAATAATATGAAGAAGATTAGATGGCTTACGAAGGGGGTTGGGAAATAAATGGGGTTTATGTGTAACTAAAAAAACGGGAGATTGATAAGATGAAAAAGAAAAGTACAGGAAAAGGATTGATGCTGATTGGCAGCATGCGCACAAGGGATGTGACGGTATATTTGAAGCAAGGAAAAATGATTACCCGACCATCACACTCGGAAAAATCGGGCTGCAACACGCGCCCTCAGTTCGTACAACGCCAAAAAATGCGGCACTCTGTGGCATTGTGGAAGATGCTGGCGTTCTGTGATACGATGTTTACCCAACACCTTACGGCTTACAACAACTTTCTGTCGTTAGCCAACAGGCTGCCTGTGGTGTATGTGCCGAAAGGGGTACAGGAAAAGGCTTCGTTTCTGATGCCAGGCATACCTGTGAGCGACGGCACTTTGCCGGCCCTACAGCTGCAGTTGGGCGAAGTGAACGGCATCCCTGCCCTGCTGACGGATATCAAGACAGACGAACAGGTATTCCACGAAAAGCTGTGGCTCTATACTGCTATGCAGAACATTGAGGGTGGTATGCCGCGAGTGAGGTTCAGTATGCGTGAGGTGTCACGACTTGAGATGACTGCAGTCGATGGACGTTTGGCGCTCACAGGTGAGGAGTTTTCCGACGAAATGAAGGGTTGGGCGCTTGTGCGGGTAATTGATGACCGCTGTTCGCCTCAGACCATCGTGACCCGCTGCACCCTTTACCAGCAATACACGACAGAAGAAGCTCTTCAGGAAGCTGCTAAAAGCTATGGGGGATTGACAGAATAAACTGCTCCACAGTCAATCTGCCAACTCCATTTTGCAATAAGGCTTTGGGAGAATAGACGCTTTACGGAATTGTTCCGATTTAACTACCTTAACGTTGTTCCTTTGTGAGAAAAGGCGTATCTTTGCATGTAGAAATGAAATAGTAGAAGTATGGATCTTTTGAAAACTGCAGAAATCGTTTTGACCGTATTCCTTGCGGTTTCGTGCAATCATACCAGTATTGACAGCCAGTATCCGGAAGAGGATTCTGTGCTTGGCGAATCGGATGAAATACTCGATGAAGCCAAACTAACATCCTACGATGACCATTTGGATTATCATTTTAACCTTGAGGAAATTGGTAACTTTTGGGAGGAAATAAATGGCCAAGACACCCCTCGAGCAGCTAACGACACATTGACTGATAGTGGTTTTGACGGATTAATGCATCGTTATTTCAGAGAACATCTTTCCTATCCGAAGACGGGTGAAGAGTTTTGCAAGAAATACCACTTGAAAGACCTATTGAATGGCTATGATTATTTGATGTCGACTTGCGACTACGCAGGACATCGTAAAGATTTCGTCCATCCTCATCTGCTCACCTATCAGCAATACAACGAGTTAATGGATAAACTGTATGAGGATATATACAAAAAATATCTCGATCCTTTACATCCATATTATGGGTTATTGGCCGATAATCATTCGCTTCCTTTCATCTTAATACCCGATTGGCAGTACATCTATCGTAATCAATCTGCTATTACCTTTTCAACAAAAGGCGACAAACTGCTGATGAAGAATGCGGCAGACGGACGCATCTTTGCTACGGAGAATTACTTGTACACATTACCTCGCTACGTGGAAGACACCCATAGCATACCCTTTGATGTAAAAAGAATAACTAACTTAAACGAACTTCGCCAAACTAATGCCTACACGGCTGATTCCACTCAAATAGAGTTGTCGCAATTCTATAAGTATGACAAGATGAATGAAGAAGAGATCGTATACAAACTGAACATAGCGTATAAGTTCCAAAAGAAGATAAACGAACTCATAGCAAGCAAATACCCAAAGTCAATCATCGACAATGACAACATACGCCCCAAAAGATATATTTTGCAATATAAGAAGACGGGGGAGATGACTGATTTCTTCACCGGAAAGTCTGCCCCAGCAGGCATTGCTAACAATACGGAACTAAAGAGCTATCTGGATTACCTCGTCTCATTGAATCCAAGAATAGCATTCGTTCAGTTCGAAGCATTTACTTTAAATTCTCATTAATAAACAAAGGTTATATAAACATGAAAATCGGAGACAAGGCGCCTGAGGTATTGGGCAAGGACGAACAGGGACGGGACATCCGTCTGAGTGATTATAAAGGCAGGAAATTGGTATTGTATTTCTACCCAAAGGACAACACAAGTGGCTGCACGGCTGAGGCTTGCAGTCTGAGAGATCGCTACAGCGAGTTGCAAGGGGCGGGCTACGAAGTAGTGGGTGTGAGCAAGGACTCGGCTGCCTCGCATGCGAAGTTCAAGGAGAAGCATCAACTGCCTTTCCCACTCATCGCCGACATAGACCACACGCTGTTGGAAGCTATGGGAGCCTGGGGCGAGAAATCGATGTATGGGAAGAAGACAATGGGAACCATCCGCACCACTTTCATCATCAATGAGGATGGTATCATCGAGGACATCTTCGCAGGCAAGCAGGTGAAGACGAAAGAACATGCGGAACAGATTCTATCGAAAAACTGATTTTATGGAGATTGAACACCAAACATTTATGCAAAAAATAGGGGTAGATACTTAATAAATCCTAAATTTTGAAGATTTCTCACCTTATTATATACGTCATAAGAATCTTTTTACTTAACTTTGCCGCCGATTTTTAAAATCGTCGGCCAAAATGCTAATGCTTGGCAAAGTTCAAGCAAGCTTGGACTCCGTTCGGCCTGAGCTGAGCTCACGACGAAGGCTGCACTAGCTGAATCGCATTTTTGTCGCCCCAAATTGAAGAATTGAAGATAGAATAATGAAAAATCTTGTGATTGTTGAGTCCCCTGCTAAGGTGAAGAAACTAGAAGAATTCCTTGGCAAGGACTATAAAGTGATGTCGAGTTATGGTCACATACGCGACTTAAAGAAAAAAGACTTTGGAATAGATTTAGAGAACCTGACCCCTGAATACGAAATTCCTGATGACAAGCTGGCGCTGGTGAAGTCTTTGAAGAAAAATGCACACGACGCAGAAACAGTGTGGTTGGCATCGGATGAAGACCGTGAGGGAGAAGCTATCTCCTGGCACTTAGCTCAGGTGTTGGGGTTGGACTTAGAACATACAAAACGAATCGTATTTCACGAAATCACCAAGAACGCCATCTTAGAGGCTATCAAAGCTCCTCGCACTATCGACGAGAACCTGGTGAACGCACAGCAGGCACGCCGAGTGCTTGACCGCATTGTGGGTTTCAAACTTTCACCCGTGTTGTGGAGAAAACTGAAACCATCACTATCGGCCGGACGTGTGCAGTCGGTCTGTGTACGACTGATTGTGGAGCGTGAACGTGAAATCGAGCAGTTCAAGGCAGAGTCAAGTTATAAGGTAGAAGCAGAGTTTGAGACGACTGACGAGAAAGGTCAGAAGATCTGTTTCCGTGCCGACCTGAACACACGTTTCAAGACAGAAGAGGATGCACGCAAGTTCCTCGAATCGATTGAAGGCAAGACCTTCACTGTGGCAGACATCAGCAAGAAGCCGATGAAGAAAACCCCTGCCCCACCATTCACAACCTCTACGCTGCAGCAGGAAGCTGCCCACAAGTTGGGCTTCACAGTATCGCAGACCATGATGGTGGCTCAGCGCCTGTACGAATCGGGATTCATCACCTACATGCGTACTGACTCTGTGAACCTGTCAACCCTGTGTCTGGGAACCAGCAAACAAGAAATCATTGCTCAATGGGGTAAGGAGTACAGCAAGACACGCAACTACCACACCAGTTCGAAAGGTGCTCAGGAGGCTCACGAAGCTATCCGTCCGACCTACATCTCTAACCACGAGATTGCGGGTAACGCCCAAGAGCGCAAGTTGTATGAACTGATTTGGAAACGTACGCTGGCTTCACAGATGGCTGATGCCGAGACAGAGAAGACAACTATCAAGATATCCCTCGACGGTACTGACTACGACTTCACAGCAAGTGGCGAAATTGTAACTTTCGACGGTTTCCTGCGCCTGTATCACGAATCGGTAGAGGAAGAGGATCAACTCGACGATGAGACTCGCCAGTTGCCCAACCTCAAAATCGGCACACAGCTGCAACCTGTGACCCTACAAGCAATGGAGCGCCTGTCGCAAGCTCCTGTGAGATATACAGAAGCCAGCTTGGTTCGCAAACTGGAAGAGTTGGGCATTGGACGTCCTTCGACCTATGCGACTTTCATCTCGACCATTCAGCAGCGCGAATATGTGGCAAAGGGCAATAAGCCAGGCGAGAAGTATCAGTTCCATATCTTGAAACTGCAAAAAGGCAAAATCAAAGAATCGACCAAGACTGAGGTTGTGGGGCAGGAGAAAGCCAAACTGCTGCCAACAGACATTGGTGTAGTGGTGAACGACTTCCTGATGCAATTCTTCCCAGAGATTATGGATTACCACTTCACAGCCAATGTGGAGAAGGATTTCGATAAAATTGCAGAAGGAAAGACTGACTGGCGAAAGGTCATCAGACACTTCTATCGCGACTTCGAACCGATGGTGGAGAAGACGATGAACGACAAGATGGAGCACAAGATGGGTGAACGAGTGCTGGGTACCGACCCAAAGAGCGGCAAACCTGTATCTGTGAAAATCGGACGATTCGGTCCCGTGGTACAAATCGGCTCGGCTACTGATACCGAGAAACCACGATTTGCCCAATTGAAGAAAGACCAGAGCATCCAGACTATTACGTTCGAGGAAGCAATGGACCTGTTCAAACTGCCTCGCACTATTGGTGAATACGAAGGGGCAGAGGTGACAATCGGCACAGGAAGATTCGGGCCATACGTGCTTCACGACAAGACCTACGTGGGTCTGCCTGCCCAATACGACCCAATGGCAATCACGCTCGAGGAAGCAGTCGAACTGCTGAAGCAGAAGCAGCAAAACGAAGAGCAGAAGCACCTGAAGCAGTTTGATGGCGAACCAGAACTTGAAGTACTCAACGGCCGATTCGGGCCATACCTGCGCTACAAGGGGGCCAACTACAAGCTGCCAAAGAGCATTGAGAACATCGACAGCCTCACTGCTGAGAAATGTATGGAAATCATTCATGCTCAAGAAAACAAGGGAGGAAACAGCCGTAGTCATCGAGTAAAAACAGCGAAGAGCTGATGAAGATTGCACTGATAGGATACATGGGAGCCGGCAAAACCACATTGGGGAAAGCGCTGGCTCGACAGATGGGACTTCAGTTCTATGACCTGGATTGGTGGATAGAGGAGAAAGCCGGTTGCACCATCGCTCAAATCTTCGCCCAGCAAGGAGAGGATGCATTCAGAGAAATGGAACGTCAGGCTCTCCACGAAGTGATGCAAAAGGACGATATCGTGCTGTCAGTCGGAGGGGGAACCCCCTGTTTCTTCGATAATATCGACTATATGAACAGTCAAGCCAATACGGTGTACTTAAATGCCTCAGTAGAAACCCTCAAAGCACACATCAGGATGGGAGGCTCGAAACGCCCATTAGTGGACGGCAAGAGTGACGAAGAACTGACGGCGTATATCACCACCTCGCTTCAGAAGCGCGAGAGCTATTATCGACAAGCCACCTATCAAGTGCAGATAGCAACGATTACACGTGAGGAACAGATCGAGAACTACGTAGAGGAAATACAGCGGAGAATTAGTTGTTAGACGTTAGATAATTGAAGATGGAAAAGCTGACAATCATAAAGGTAGGAGGAAAAATCGTGGAAGAACCAGATTCGCTGGCTCATCTCCTGAATGATTTCGCTCGTATCCCAGGCCACAAGATGCTGGTACACGGGGGAGGACGCAGTGCTACACGCATTGCTACCCAATTGGGCATCGAAACCAAGATGGTGGACGGACGACGCATCACAGACAGTGAAATGCTGAACGTAGTAACAATGGTGTATGGAGGATTGGTAAACAAGAACATTGTTGCTAACCTGCAAGCCAGAAACATCAATGCGTTAGGATTGACTGGTGCCGATATGAATGTCATAGAGTCGCATAAGCGGCAACCCAACCCAATTGACTTCGGGTATGTGGGCGATGTAGATAAGGTGGACGGAGGCAGGCTTGCCCAGCTAATTGATTCGGGCATTGTACCCGTGATGGCTCCCCTTACCCACAACCGCCAAGGTAACCTGCTCAACACGAATGCAGACACGATTGCAGGTGAAGTTGCCAAAGCAATGACACCTTATTATAATATATCACTCATGTTCTGCTTCGAAAAAGCAGGGGTATTGCAAGACGAAAACGACGAATCGACCGTCATTCCACATATCAACGCTGCCGACTTTAAACGGCTGGTGGATGAAGGCGTCATTCAAGGAGGTATGATTCCTAAGATACAGAACGCTCTCGAAGCTGTCGACGCTGGTGTGAAAGAAGTTATTATCACCAAAGCAACAGCCATAGACGGTAGCAGAGGCACGAAAATAACAAATAATTAAAAAAAATGCGGATGAGCTGTAACTTTTATACGGCTCATCCGTCTTACTAATAGAGAGATGAAAGAAATCAGTTTCAAGAACGATGTGTTGCCGCTGAAAGACAAGCTCTTCAGGTTGGCCCTTCGCATTACTCTCAACAGAGAAGAAGCCGAGGACATTGTTCAAGACACGCTGATGAAACTCTGGAATCAACGCGATGAATGGAGTGCCATTCAGAATATGGAAACCTACTCGATGACCATCTGCCGGAACCTCTCACTCGATGCTATCGAAAAGAAAGAAAGGCTGAACATATCGCTTGACGAAACGGTTCATGACCGTCCAGACACCTCTCGAACGCAGGATGAGGAGCTGATGAAACAGCAACAGCTGAACACAGTGATGCGCATCATCGGACAACTGCCCGAAAAACAGCGAACCATCATGCAACTTCGTGACATCGAAGGCAAAAGCTATCAGGAGATTGCCGACATCATGAGCATCAATGTATCAGACGTCAAAGTAAACCTCTTCAGAGCACGCCAAAAGGTGTTAGGAAGCGTTAATAAAGAATCATAGAATCGCTTAATGTTATCAAATAAAAGCCGATGAATTATCAATATATAGAACAGCTATTGGATCGCTATTGGAACTGCGAAACCACACTGGAGGAAGAACAGATTCTCCGTTCGTTCTTCAGTCAGGCAGACGTTCCCAGCCATCTGAAACAATATGCAGCGTTCTTTGCTTATGAGGCAACTCAAAAGGAAGAGAAACTCGGCGAGGACTTTGACAAACGCATTTTAGCGATGACGGAAGAAAAGCAAGCCGTAGAAGCAAAAACAGTGAAACTCTCTACTCGCATTGCACCATTCTTCAAAGCAGCAGCAGTAGTGGCAGTAGTGCTGACGATTGGCAACATCGCAGAACGAGCACTTCAAAACAATGCTGTCAACAGTACAACAGTAAATGTTACTGATACCTACACAAAAAAAGAAGACATCACAGCTAAAATCAAAATCATAGATCACACCCGCTCGGAAGCAATGGCTAAGACCGATTCACTGAAGACTCAGACACCAGCCATCAACCAAGATCCATTGATTATCGAATAGCTGGACAAAGAGATAAAATAACAATCATTTTCTTTTATATGCTTTAACTAAAACCTAAGAAACGAAACTGCGAAGTTTCAATTCTCTCAAAAACCAATTAAGTTTGAACTAAACTTTGAAATAGAGCTGACGGAAGTCGGCTCTTTTCATTTTTAATCGGAGTACCTGTTTTAGAGGTACATAGGCGCAAAATACAAAGCGAAAGGGCAATTCATACCATATTTTTTTGGTTAATACTCGAACTTTGTGTAACTTTGCACACAATTATAAATACCAATAGGAAAAAATCATGTCAGACGAATTGGAAATCAAAGAATTGGAAGAAGTCGTTGTCCGATTCTCAGGTGACTCAGGCGATGGTATGCAGCTCGCCGGAAACATCTTCTCAACAGTATCTGCAACAGTAGGAAACAGCATCAGCACGTTTCCAGATTACCCTGCCGACATACGTGCCCCGCAAGGGTCGCTGACAGGTGTATCAGGCTTTCAAGTTCACATCGGAGCAGGTCAGGTCTACACACCTGGCGACAAATGCGATGTATTAGTAGCAATGAATGCAGCAGCCCTAAAGACACAATATCGATATGCGAAACCGGGGGCAGCTATCATCATCGACACAGACTCTTTTGGTCCTAAGGACCTTGAGAAGGCGGCCTTCAAGACAACTGATTATCTCGGCGAAATGGGTATCGATCCAGATCGAGTGATTGCCTGCCCTATCAGTCAGATGGTGAAAGATTGTCTGGCAGACTCAGGTATGGATGTGAAGGCGATGATGAAATGTCGTAACATGTTTGCGCTAGGTCTGGTATGTTGGTTATTCGACCGCGACTTGGACGTTGCTTTCAACTACCTCAAGGAAAAGTTCGCAAAGAAAGCAGGAGTGGCTGAGGCAAACATCAAAGTCATCAAGGCTGGATATGACTACGGTCACAATACCCACAGTTCTGTTGCCAACGTCTACAGAATCGAAACCAAAAACAAGGTACCAGGACGATATATGGATATCACTGGTAACAAAGCAACTGCATACGGATTTATCGCTGCAGCAGAGAAAGCGGGATTGAAACTTTATCTTGGTTCCTACCCTATCACCCCAGCTACCGACGTATTGCATGAATTGTCAAAACACAAATCATTAGGAGTAACCACCGTACAATGTGAGGACGAAATCGCAGGCTGTGCATCTGCATTGGGAGCGTCGTTCGCAGGTGCATTGGGTGTCACTTCCACATCAGGTCCGGGTATCTGTCTGAAAAGTGAGGCAATGAACCTTGCTGTTATTATGGAACTTCCGTTGGTAGTACTCGACGTACAGCGTGGTGGTCCTGCAACAGGTCTGCCGACTAAGAGTGAGCAGACCGACTTGCTTCAGTGCCTGTTTGGCCGTAATGGCGAGAGTCCAATGCCTGTAATTGCCGCCACTAGTCCTACCGACTGCTTCGATGCCGCATACCAAGCTTCGAAGATGGCCCTTGAACACATGACTCCTGTCATTCTGATGACGGATGCCTATATTGCGAATGGTTCTAGTGCCTTCAAACTGCCTAACCTCGCTGACTATCCTGCCATCAACCCTCCGTACGTTCCTGAGGAACTGAAGGGCAAGTGGGCACCCTATCTGCGCAATGAGGAAACTAAAGTGCGCTATTGGGCCGTTCCTGGTCGTGAAGGATTTGAACACATCCTTGGCGGACTGGAAAAGGACAACCAAACAGGTGCTATCTCAACCAACCCAGAGAACCACGACCTAATGACCCGTCTGCGTAAAGAGAAGGTGGACAAGATTCCTGTTCCTGACCTTGAAGTACTTGGTGACAAGGACGATGTCGACCTGCTGATAGTAGGATTTGGCGGCACATATGGTCATCTGCATGCAGCAATGGATGAAATGCGCGCTTCAGGCAAGAAGGTTGCAATGGCTCACTTCAAGTTCATCAACCCACTCCCCAAAAACACTTCAGAAGTACTTATGAAGTACAAGAAAGTGGTAGTAGCAGAGCAGAACATGGGTCAGCTGGCCTCATGGCTCCGTATGAAGGTGGACGGCTTCGTACCTTATCAGTTCAACCAAGTAAAGGGACAGCCGTTTGTGGTTGAAGAGTTAGTTAATGCTTTCGAGGACATTTTAAAGAAGTAAACAATTATGAGTTATTCAGCACAAGACTATAAAAAAGGACAACCACGTTGGTGTCCAGGATGCGGCGATCACTTTTTTTTGGCATCGCTCCACAAAGCAATGGCAGAAATCGGTGTTGACCCATGGAACACAGCTGTAATATCGGGTATCGGATGTTCAAGCCGTCTGCCTCATTACATGGCCACATACGGTATGAACACTATTCACGGACGTGCTGCTGCAATTGCTACAGGAGCGAAGGTAGCTAATCCTAACCTGACTGTATGGCAGGTCAGCGGTGATGGTGACGGACTGGCTATCGGTGGTAATCATTTCATTCATGCCAACAGACGTAACATCAACCTCAACATGATTCTTTTGAACAACCGCATCTACGGACTGACAAAGGGTCAGTACAGCCCTACCAGCCCTCGCGGTTTCGTTTCGAAATCAAGCCCTTATGGCACCGTAGAAGATCCATTCCGCCCTGCAGAACTCTGCTTTGGCGCTCGCGGTCATTTCTTTGCGCGTGCCGTAGCTACTGATGCCCCAGCAACCGTTGAAGTACTCAAGGCTGCTTACCAACATAAAGGTGCAAGCGTATGCGAAATCCTGCAGAACTGTGTTATCTTCAACAACGGTACACATGATAGTGTTTATACCAAAGAAGGTCGTGCTAAGAACGCCATTTATGTGGAACACGGGAAACCCCTCATCTTTGGAGAGAACAATGAGTTCGGACTTATTCAAGAAGGATTCGGACTGAAAGTTGTGGAAATTGGCAAGGATGGTATTTCTGAAAAAGACATCTTGGTTCATGATGCCCATTGCGAAGATAATACCCTACAGTTAAAGTTGGCACTGATGGGTAATGGTGACGGATTCCCTATTGCATTAGGAGTTATTCGCGATGTGGAAGCTCCGACCTATGACGATAGTGTTACAGCACAGATTGAAGAGGTGAAAGCAGTCAAAAAGTACCATAATTTCTCAGAACTGCTCGAGACCAACGATATCTGGGAAGTGAAATAAATGAACACTGACGAACGATACATGCAGCGATGCATACAGCTGGCGAAGAACGGCTGTCAGAATGCAGCCCCTAACCCGATGGTGGGGGCTGTCATTGTTGCTGACGGACGTATTATCGGCGAAGGGTATCATGTACGCTGTGGTGAAGGACATGCAGAAGTAAATGCTTTTGCATCAGTTCGCCCTAAAGACGAACCATTGCTGAAGGAAGCAACGATTTATGTCAGTTTGGAACCATGCAGCCACTACGGCAAAACACCGCCTTGTGCCGACCTAATTATTCGTAAAGGAGTGAAGCGGGTGGTTGTAGGATGTGAAGACCCTTTCGCAGAAGTAAGCGGACGAGGCATCCGAAAAATCCAAGCTGCAGGTATCGAAGTTGTAGTAGGCGTATTGAAAGAGGCATGTGAAGAACTGAACAAAGTATTCTTTACCTACCACCGCAAGAAACGTCCGTTCATTACATTGAAATGGGCAGAAAGTAAAGACGGATTCATCGCCAAAATCGATGCTGAAGGTAAGACACAACCCATTCAGATTTCAACCGCGCTGACCCGTATGCATTGTCACAAACTCCGTGCGGAACATCAGGCAATACTTATTGGACGCAGGACTCTCGAAACCGACAATCCTTCGCTTACCACTCGTTACTGGAAGGGCAACAATCCTGTTCGAATTGTTTTAACCCACAACACTCCCGACAAACACCTGAACATCTTCAGTGACGAGGCTCCGGCACTTATCATGGGAGGCAATCTTGATGACTTGATGCATACGATACATGCAAAGGGTATTCAATCCGTTTTAGTTGAAGGAGGAAGGGATGTGCTTCAACAATTTATCGACCAAAAACTATGGGACGAAGCATTCGTCGAAAAGGGTGATATCATAATCGGAAAAGGAGTTAAATCACCCATATTCGGCCCGGCAAAAACAACTAATATAAACTGGGAAGGTATCATAAAAATAACCCCTGTTTAGGCGTTTAGGGCATAAAAGAACAAAAAAAACATATAAAAAACATTAAAAGTCTGCCAGATGCTTCTCTATAGCAAAAAATGTTCGTACTTTTGCATGTTAAAACGCATACATGAGTATAATGAGAATATATATTACAGTCATAACGTTTGCCATCACATGCCTTTCGCTGATGTTTGTCAGTTCGTGTATCAAGGACGAAGAAGAGGTACATACACCAACTTGTGCGATTACATCCATGTCGGTAAACGATATCACATCCTATTTGACGACCAAAGCATCAGACGGGACTGATAGTATCTATACACGAACCATCAGCGGTCGCTACATCAAATTCAACATCGACCAAGTGAACGGTCGTATCTATTCCATAGATTCACTCCCCAGCTGGGCCAACCTCAAAAGAGTGGTTGCCTCGTTTAGCTACACAGGAGTGCTCTATGCCAAATGGTCGGGCGACGGCAACTATTATCCAATCAGCAATGGCAAGGATTCGTTAGACCTCTCCACCCCATTGGATTTAATGGTAGTAGCTAGTGACGGTGTTTCGTCCAAACACTACACAGCGGTGATCTATCGCTACACGGCAAATGCAGACTCTATGTTGTGGGCTGCTCCCATCAACTTAAACATTCAGCCGACATCCTCTCCCAAACTCATTTCAGCAAATGGTCAACTATACATCTTTACCGATATAGCAGGTAAACCGACCGTAAGCTACGGGATGGCAGACGGTAGCGCATGGTTCACCAAAGCAGAACTTAGAACCCCTGCCACACATCTTGACTGTCAGTCTGTTCAATACTTCAACGGCAAGTTTTATGCCCTCGATGTCGATGGAACCATCTATTCATCCACAGACGGAATCACATGGGATGCCGCTTCGACCCTAAAAGTCGTGCGACTGCTGACGGCCGACCGCTTCTATCTCTATGCATTTGATGGCACGCAGATTCTCGCTACAACCGACCTGAATACTTGGACAACGAATGGCACACGCTACATGAACTTGCTGCCCAGCCAGTTTATCTCATCTGCAGCATACAACACCCATACCAACGATAATCTGCAAGTCGATGTCCTGACAGGTGTATGCAGCCAAGAAAGTAGTCAAGCAGTAGTGTGGTACAAGATTGCAGCCAAAGAGCAATCAAGCAACCAACAATGGGACTGCATGAGCATGACAGCTAATAACCCATATCCACTACCCGCACTCAATAATCTCACCATCTTCCATTACAACGATGCCCTTTATGCCTTAGGCGGTAGTAACAAACAGTTCTACAAATCTGAAGACAATGGTATCACTTGGAAAGAAGTAACTGAGAATCAGTTCCCTCCTTCTGGACTCATACCCGACAAACATGTCAGCGTGGCTGTCAGCAACGAACATGTCATCATGGTTCAGACGAATAGTGAGGGTGGTGTGACAATGTGGAAAGGCAAAATCAATAAGCTGAAATGAGGTTGCACAAGTTCATATTGATGCTGGTATGTGTGCTTGGCACCATCAGCCTGCATGCTCAAGAACTCGAATACAAATACGAGTTAGGCGGCATGTTTGGCACAGGCTTTTATATGGGCGATGCCAACTACTCATCGCTTTACAAGAAAAGTCAGTTGGCAGGCGGACTCTTGTTCCGATACAACATCAACCCACGCATGGCCCTCAAGTTCGACCTTATGTACAGCGGTATTGCAGGTAATGCTCTGGAGTTGAAGAACAAATATCCCAACGTAACGAATCAAGAATGGGACTTCAAAAAATCTGTCTTCGACCTTGGCTGTCAATACGAGCTTAACTTCTGGGGCTATGGCACAGGAACGAGTGGATACAAAGGGCATAAACGTCTCGCACCCTATATCCAAATGGGGTTGGGATTCACTTACGGCAATAAGACCGTAACGATGAACATCCCGATAGGATTTGGCGTAAAATATAAGCTAAAGGAAAGAGTCAACGTAGGTTTCGACTGGTGCATGCATTTCAGCATGAGCGACAAGTTGGATGGAATCAGCGACCCCTATTCTATAAAAGGCGGTTTCCTGAAAAACAAAGACTCGTACTGTCTCACCAAAGTATATCTGTCATTTGACTTATGTCCAAGGTACAGAGAATGCAATAACGATTAATTGAACAATACAAAATATGTCAGTCCAGTTAGATCTCAACAGAATACCTCGCCACATCGCCATTATTATGGATGGCAATGGGAGGTGGGCAAAAGCACGCGGGCAAGAGCGCACCGTTGGTCATCAGCAAGGGGCACAGCAAGTTCATGAAATCATGGAAGAAGCTGTACGTCTGGGTGTTGACTACCTCACACTCTACACGTTTTCCACAGAAAACTGGAACCGTCCCAAGGAAGAGATTACCGCCCTCATGGCATTGTTGTTACAACATCTTGACGAAGACACGTTCATGAAGAACAATGCCCGATTCAAAGTGATAGGGGACGTTCAACGCCTCTCTCCGATTGTACAAGATGCTGTAGCGCATCTGGCAGAGATCACGAAAAACAATACCAACACCTGCATGGTCGTGGCTTTGAGTTACTCATCGAAATGGGAATTGACCAAAGCCATGCAAGATATTGCAGCTGAGGTGGAACAAGGAAAACTGAAAAGTACTGATATCACAGAAGAAACCATCAACCAACATCTGGAAACCAAGGGTATGCCAGAGCCAGAACTGATGATCCGCACAGGTGGAGAATTACGTTTGAGCAATTACCTGCTATGGCAGTGCGCATACTCTGAGTTCTATTTCACAGATGTATATTGGCCAGACTTCACCATTGACGAATTCCGCAAGGCAATTGCCGATTATCAAGGACGTCAAAGACGGTATGGAAAGACTGGCGACCAAATAGTTGAAGAAACGAACAAGTAAGAGGATGAAATCATTGACATACATAAAAAGCCTCATCGTTGCATGCCTTTGTATGGGCCTTGGTTCAACAAATAGTATGATGGCGCAAGACAAGCCAACCATCATCTATGGACAAGCCCATGACTATGCCATTGGCGGCATTACGGTAGAAGTCACAAATGAGGGGGTACAAAAATACGAAGACTATATTCTGATTTCCATTTCCGGACTGACAGTAGGAGAGCACATCACTGTACCTGGTGATGATATTACCGATGCTGTCAAGCGCTATTGGAAGCATGGTTTGTTCTCGGATGTCAGGATAGAGGCATCAGAAGTCCGCGACGATAGTATTTTTCTCAACATCCGGCTGAGCATCCGCCCAAAAGTGTCTGAGGTCAATATTAATGGTGTGAAAAAGAACGAACGCGACGATTTGGCTGATAAGATAGGCATTGTGAAAGGTAACCAAATTAGTCCGAACATGGTCGATCGTGCCAAGATTATCATCAAACGATACTTCGCAGACAAGGGATTCAAGAATGCCGAAGTAGAAATTGTTCAGAAAGACGATATCGCGCACAATGACCAACTGATTGTCGATGTCAATATCAACAAAAACGAGAAGGTCAAGATTAACAAGATTTACATCACTGGTAACGAAAATATTCCTCGCAAGAAATTCACAGGAAACTTCTTCTCTGGAGGTCTGCTGAAAAAGACCAACGAGAAAGGATTCAAGAGTTTCCTAAAAGCAAAGAAATTCATTGCAGAAAAATATGAGGAGGACAAAGAGCGTGTGATTGAAAAGTACAACGAGCTGGGCTATCGTGATGCGATTATCGAATCAGACAGTGTCGTAGATTTAGGCAACAACACTGTTGACATCTATCTCAACATCTACGAAGGACAGAAGTATTACCTGCGCGATATCAGTTGGGTAGGTAACACCATCTACAACTCTGCAGCCATGTCAGAGGCGTTAGGTATGAAGCGTGGAGATGTCTACAACCAGAAGAAACTGACAGAACGCCTCAACAGCGATGACAACTCTATCGGCAACCAATACTATAATCACGGTTATGTATTCAGTCGTGTCATGCCAAAAGAAGAGGAGATCGACGGAGACTCTGTCGACTTGGTCATCTATGTGACAGAGGGTAAGCAGGCTACCATTAATAAGATTCAAATTTATGGTAATGAGAAAGTGTACGAGGAAGTTGTTCGCCGCGAATTGAAGTTGAAACCTGGCGATTTGTTCACAATGGATGCATTCAAGACCACCGCCCAGGAAATTGCTCAGATGGGACATTTCGACCCTGAGGCACTTGATCCCAACAAATGGATTAAGGCCGACGAGCAGAATGGAACCCTCGACCTCAGCATCGGTCTGACTCCAAAGCCAAGCGATCAGGTAGAGTTCTCACTGGGTTGGGGACAAACAGGTGTTATCGGACGTGCCGGACTCAAGTTCTCAAACTTCTCCATGCAGAATCTCTTTGGCAAGAACAAGAACCGTCGTGGCATTCTGCCCCAAGGTCATGGACAGCAGTTCGAACTCAGTGCGTCAACTAATGGAAGCTACTATCAGTCGTATAGCGTTTCATTCTCCGACCCATGGTTCGGCGGCAAACGTCCGACTCGCCTATCCGTATCCGCCTTCTATTCCAAGCAGACCGACGTGAACAGCAGCTACTACAACAGCAGTTACTACAATTCCTACTATTCGATGCTGTATGGAATGGGCAACTATAATAGTTCATATTACAACAACTACTCATCATACTACGACCCTGACAAGTATATCCAATTGTTCGGTCTGTCGGTAGGATGGGGAAAACGATTGAACTGGCCTGACAACAATTTCTATCTGAATGCATCACTGGCGTACACACGATATATGCTGAAAGACTGGGAATACTTCCTGATTTCGAATGGAAACTGTAACAATATCAATCTGACTCTCCAATTGATTCGTTCGTCAATCGGTGCAACATTCTTCCCACGTCACGGTTCAGAAATATCACTGTCAGTAAGTGCCACCCCTCCCTATTCGTTATGGGACGGAACCGACTATAGCCAGCTTGCGTCATCGCCAAGCGATGCCAGTTACCGACACGACCTCCAAAAGAAATACCGCTGGATTGAATATCACAAGTGGAAGTTCAACTCCAAAGTATATGTTCCGTTGTCAAGTGCAAAGAAGAGTTTTGTGCTGATGGCTCGCTTCGATGCAGGCTTCCTCGGACACTACAACAAAGACAAGCGCTCACCATTCGAGACATTCTATGTGGGAGGTGACGGTATGTCGGGCTATTCGACAAGCTACTACTCAGAAACCATTGCCTTGCGTGGTTATGAGAACGGAGCCTTCACCCCAAGCGTAGGAACCGAAGGATACGCCTACACGCGTATGACCATGGAACTCCGCTACCCATTATTGCTCGAAGGCTCTACCAACATCTATGCCTTGGCATTCCTCGAAGGAGGAAACGCCTGGAACGACATCCAGAAGTTCAATCCGTTCGACATGAAGCGCTCGGCAGGTGTCGGCGTCCGTCTCTTCCTCCCGATGGTAGGACTGATGGGTATCGACTATGCATACGGATTTGACAAGGCATTTGGCTCATCAAGTTACGGAGGCGGACACTTCCACTTCGTATTAGGACAAGAATTTTAGAATTTATCAACTCATAAAGAATCAGGTATATGAAGAAACTACTCATCATCGCACTCATAGCACTACCAATGAGTGTATTTGCGCAGAAATATGCGCTGGTCGACATGGAATACATTCTCAAGAATGTGCCTGCCTACGAACGTGCTAACGAGCAGCTGAACCAGATTTCCAAGAAATGGGAAAGCGAAGTAGAGGCTATACTGACAGAAGTGGAGACAATGTACAAGAAATATCAGTCGGAATCAGTATTCCTCTCCGATGCACAGAAACAGAAAACCGAAGAAGCAATCATGGCAAAGGAAAAAGAAGCCAGCGACTTGAAGAAAAAGTACTTCGGCAGTGAAGGTGAACTGTTCAAGAAACGCCAGAGCCTGATGGCTCCTATCCAGGATGAAATCTACAACGCAGTACGCGACATCAGCGACCAGAAAGGCTATCAACTCATCCTCGACCGTGCTTCGGGCGGCAGCATCATTTATGCCTCTCCGAAAATCGACATCAGCGACGAGGTGCTGCAGAAACTCGGCTATTCAAACTAAACGAAATATTCATCAATTAAATTATAACGAAAAATGAAAAAACTGATTATTCTCGCACTCATTATGCTTCCTATGAGTGCATTTGCACAGAAGTTTGCACACGTAAACTCAGCCGTTATCATAAATGCAATGCCTGAATATACCAAGGCACGAACCGATCTTGAAGCGCTTGCAAAGCAGTATGAAGACGAGTTGAAACGTATTCAGGACGAATTCAGAACCAAACTCGAGGACTATCAGAAGAATGGTGAAACGTTGCCTGAAACCATGAAGCAACGTCGTCAGCAGGAGTTGCAAGACCTTGACACCCGTATGACTCAATATCGCCAGACAGCAGAGGAAGACCTGTCAAAGCAAGAGAGCACCAAACTGGCAGAAATCTCCGAGAAAGTAGGCAAGGCAATCAAGGAAATAGGCTCAGCAGGCGGATATGTCTATATCATGGACGTAACCTCTGGCATTCCATTCATCAACGAAACCCTCAGCACAGACGTAACCGACCAAGTCAAAGCCAAACTCGGTATCAAGTAAGCCTTCAAGGTTTGCTGAGCAGTTGTTTTATGTGCGTTTCGAGAATATGGAACGAAGGGTCAACCATCGAGCCATGATCATGTCCCTGTAGCTCATAGAGATATGTTTGCTTGTGACCCACAAGTTTCATCATGCGAGCCAGATACTGGTTCTCGTCATATCGGCCATATAATTCCTGCTCACGATCGCCACAAATAAGGACGAGCGGGGGACAGTCCTTGCGAACCCAATAGATGGGTGCAAACTCATCGATGGTAACCTGTAAGGGTTGGAGACCTCGCATCTTGCGCACATTGTAGTGAGTGACAGCCTGTCCGCTGAATGGCACATAGAGCATCACATCGTCGGCATTGATGTCGTAGGCAGCAAGCCAAGACTTGTTGAGGCAGAGCAGCATAAGGATATAACCACCTGCTGAATGGCCTGTAAGTGTGATTTTCTTCGTGTCGCCTCCGTATTCCGCAATATGGCGGAACACCCAAGCCACTGCTTCTGCAGCGTCATCCATCGTTTCCTTGATGGTCACCTTGGGCAGCAGACGATAGTTCACTCCTACCACCACCCATCCCCGCTGGCGTAGCTGGCGGGGAATTTCTTTGTTACCACCTTCAAGTCCTCCCCCATGAAACCACACGACCACCGGACAGTCCTTTTGTCCCTCAGGATAGTAGATGTCTAATTTCAGTCGTTCCTGTGCATACGCGTCAGTCTTCTTCGTGTACTTGATATCACGCTCCTGCTTATAACCGTTCTGGGCACTGATGGTTAGAGCCAGCAGGCACAAAGCCAATAATGCGATTGTTCTTTTCTTCATAAGAATATCCGTTTTAATGGTATTTGCTGCAAAGATACAAAAAAATCGTCATGCACCATACATAATACACCTTTATTTTATTTTTTCTATGTTTTTACGTTTTTTCGTTTCGATTATTTTGCTAAATTGCAAATAATGTGTATCTTTGCAGTACAAACTAAATAACTTATTTTTAACTTGATAACTATATGAAGAATTCAATCGTAACTTTCCCATGTCCGGCTAATGAGCCGGTAAAGGCATACCTGAAAGGTAGTCCTGAACGCATTGCACTCGATGCAGAGTTGAAACGCCAAAGCGAGACGGTGCTCGACATTCCTATCATCATCGGCGGCAAGGAAATCCGTACAGGAAACACAGCTGAGGTGGTTTGTCCTCACGATCACAAGCATGTGCTGGCTCGTTATCACAAGGCAGGCGAAAAGGAGATTAAGATGGCAATCGATGCTGCGATGGAGGCTCACAAGCAATGGGCTAATACCGACTGGACTACTCGTGCTGCCATCGTGATGAAGTGTGCTGAGTTGCTGGCAACGAAGTATCGTCCCATCATGAATGCATCGACGATGTTGGGTCAGAGCAAAAACATCTATCAGGCAGAAATCGACTCGGCTTGTGAAACCATCGACTTCTTCCGCTACAATGTGCACTATGCTTCGAAACTCTACAGCATTCAGCCAAAAGACGGTTCAGGCAACATCAACAACACAGAGTATCGTCCGCTCGAAGGATTTGTGCTTGCTGTCACTCCATTCAACTTCACATCTATCGCCTGCAACCTCAACATGACACCTGTGCTGATGGGCAACACTACTATCTGGAAGCCATCATCGACGGCTATCCTGTCGAACTACTACCTGATGCAGTTGTTCAAGGAGGCTGGTGTACCCGACGGTGTCGTGAACTTCGTTCCAAGCAAGGGTTCAGAAATCGGCAAGATATGTTGTGCCAGCAAAGATCTCGCAGGCATTCATTTCACAGGTTCTACTGCTACGTTCCAGACGCTGTGGCGTTCAGTAGGCGAGAATATCGCCAACTACGTAAGCTATCCTCGATTGGTTGGCGAAACTGGCGGTAAGGACTATATCTTCGTTCATCCATCTGCCAATATCGACGCAGTGGCTCATGCTGCCTTCACCGGTGCTTATGAATACCAGGGTCAGAAGTGCTCTGCAGCAAGCCGTATGTACATTCCGAAGAGCCTGTGGGGTCCTGTACTCGACAAGATGAAGGTTTGGGCAAAGGAAATCAAGATGGGCGACGTATGCGACAGCAACAACTTTATCAATGCAGTGATCGATGAGGCTTCGTTCGACAATATCGCATCATATATCGAATATGCCAAGGCTTCGAAGGATGCCAAGATCGTGATGGGCGGAACATGCGACAAGAGCAAGGGTTATTTCGTAGAGCCAACAGTCATCGAAACTACCGACCCACACTTCAAGTCGATGGAAGAAGAAATCTTCGGTCCTGTGCTCACCGTCTATCCTTATGACGATGATAAGGTGGAAGAGGCTGTGAAACTCTGTGATACGACCTCACCTTACGGACTGACAGGTTCTGTATTCGGACAAGACCGTCTGGCTGTTGAAAAGATTGCCGACGAACTGTGCTACACAGCCGGTAACTTCTACATCAACGACCGCCCGACAGGTGCTGTAGTCGGTATGCAGCCATTCGGCGGCAGTCGAGCATCCGGTACAAACGACAAGGCAGGAGGCGAGTTCAACCTCATCCGCTGGGTCCTCCCACGTGTCATCAAGGAGACCCTCGTGTCACCAACCGACTATCGTTATACCTATATGAAGTAAAAAAATAAGCCCCTCTATCTCCTCCTTCGGGAGGAGAAGAGTTCGGGGGTGGAAAGATTAGAGCCATGAAACGATATCTTTTACCAATCCTCTTGTGTGTATTCATTACTGCCGGGGCTCAACGGAATCGCCCGAGCATCGATGAAACAGCAGGAAATTACTATCAGAAGCAGGCATACGCCAGCGGAATCCATATCCTTGCGTCTGACAAAGCACCCGACAGTTGTCTGGTGAGAACAGGCGAACAACTGAACTATCTCATGAGCCGCGTATCGCAAGATGTGCTCGATGCGATGGGCGACGAGCGATGGACTGTTATAGCAATGGGGCGCTATGAGGGCATCACCCAACTGCCCGAATTCAAGAACTACCCGGGCATAGAGCCCTGGTGGGACATCCACAAGCGCGGTTGGGGTGCTACCAGCGAACTGCCGTTTATGCTTTGTGCCGAGGAAAATGTATTGGCATACCAGATCGACCCCAACTATGCCGAGGACATCCTTGTCAATTCGTTTGCGAAAAGCCTGTTCGAATGCGGCATCAAGAAACTGAATCATTCAGCAGAACAGCGGCTGGCTGCGTTACTCTCGCGCGCCAAAGCAGCAGGTAAATGGCAAAACACCATCGCCGGACAGAGTGCGCTCGACTACTGGGCAGAGGGTGTGCAGGACTGGTTTAACGTCAACGCAGAAGCACCGCTACCTAACGGCGAACACAATTGGGTGAATACGGCGGAAGACCTGCAGCGCTACGACCCTGCCCTATTTGAGTTTATCGGGACCTATCTGCTGCCCGACATCCGTCATGAGAGCAAGCATCCCAAGGTCAATCTCTACAAGAAAGACAGCAAAAGCGCATGGGCAAAACTCAACAAAGAGAAGAAACTCAATATCAATGTGCCTGAATGCCGGGTTGAAGCAGTATCAGCCGAATTGGCAAACAGACTGCATCTCGACACCTCTTTCTATAAAAAATATGTCAATGCGAACGGCATCCATATCCTATCTTCAGATGCCGTACCCGACATCTGTCTCGTCCAGGCTCATAAGACCGTCTACTGCATGACCAGCATGCTGCCACAAGCCGTGCTTGACGCAATGACACGTGTAGATACCCGAGTCGTGGTGATGGGACGCAAGGAGGTCACCATAGAAGTGCCAGAGCATCGCAACCTGGCACGCGACAGAAGCCTGAACTGGAACCTGCGAGCCCGAGGACTGGGCGGAACCGTACAGGAGCCGATTACATCGTGTGCCGAGGAAAACGTGATGGCATACCCTTGGGACAAATACCACGCAGAGGACATTCTGATACATGAGTTCTCACACTCCATCCATCTGGTAGGTATCGTACAGGTCGACCCCACCATCAACCAGCAACTGAAAGATCTGCTGGCGAAAGCCCGTGCTGAAGGGAAGTGGGAAAACACGTATGCAGGAACCGTGTTCGAGGAATACTGGGCAGAAGGTGTGCAGAACTGGTTTAACGTGAATGCAGAGACCCCATATCCCGACACCAAGCACAACCCGGTGAATACTCGCGAGGAACTCAAGCGATACGACCCGGGACTCTATGCCCTGATTGCGAAGTATTTCCCGGAAACCAATGCTCAGATTGGCAAACATAAGAAAGAAAACCTATATCATATCAAATAAACAATGAAACCATTCAGTAAAGAAACCTACATTCAGCGTCGTGCTGAATTGAAAAAAAGAGTCGGGGAAGGCCTCATGCTTTTCCTCGGAAACGGTGAAGTCGGTATGAACTATGCCGACAACGCCTACCGGTTCCGCCAAGACAGTTCATTCCTCTATTATTTCGGGGGCGACTATGCCGGACTGGCTGCTGTGATAGATATCGAGAACGACAAAGAAATCATCTTTGGCAACGAACTGACCATTGACGACATCGTGTGGATGGGCTATCAACCCACTATCAAGGAAAAAAGCGAAGTCGTAGGCATCTATGAGACACGTCCGCTGGGCGACCTCGCCTCATACGTCAAGAATGCCCAAGCCAAGGGTCAGACCATCCATTTCCTCCCCCCTTATCGTGGAGAGCATCAGGTGTGGCTGCAAGAACTGCTGGGCATCAATCCTGCTGAGCAGGCTGCCAAGGCATCAGTGCCGATGATTAAGGCGATTGTCGATATGCGCAATCACAAGACCCCGGAGGAGATAGAACACATCGAAGCAGCCATCGACGTCAGCGTAGATATGCACCTTGCTGCATACAGAGAGGTACGTCCAGGCAAGACAGAAGCACAAATCGCCGCTGCTGTGGAGCTAGCCGTGATGTCACAAGACTGTTTCCGCTCCTTCCCTACTATCGCCACCACGAAGGGCCAGACGCTGCATCAGCATGCCTTTATGAACACATTGCACGAAGGCGACATCTTCTTGCTCGATGCAGGAGCAGAAGATGCTCTGCACTATGCAGGCGACCTCAGTTCGTCGATGCCTGTCAGCGAGAAGTTCACAGAGCAGCAGGCAATGATTTACGACCTGCACCTCAAGACCTTCCAGGCAGCAGTCGATACCCTGGCACCAGGCGTTCCGTTCAAGCAGGCACACCTCAATGCAGCAACCGTGCTGTGCGAGGGAATGAAAGAAATCGGACTGATGAAAGGCGACCCCAAAGAAGCTGCCTACAGCGGTGCATACGCCATCTTCTTCCCTTGCGGACTTGGTCACATGATGGGCCTTGACGTTCACGACATGGAGAATCTTGGAGAGCAATACGTAGGCTATCCCGAGGGCGTGAAGAAAAGCACTCAGTTTGGCTTCAAGTCACTCCGACTGGCACGTCCGCTTGAGCCGGGATTCGTGTTCACGGTCGAGCCGGGTATCTATTTCATTCCCGAACTCATCGACAAGTGGCAGGCAGAGAAACAGTTCACAGACTTCATCTGCTACGACAAACTCGATGCATGGAAGGGTTTCACAGGCTTGCGCAACGAACTCGACTACCTCATCACAGAAGACGGGGCAAGAGTACTGGGACACAAGAAGAAACCAATGACCATCGAAGAGGTCTATGCAGCCAAGGGATAGAACGACGAAAGAGGGTGTGACACTTCACACCCTCTTTTTTCATCGTACGCTTTTCAAGCGAGTAGTCTTACAGCATTGCGCGAAGGAACCCTTCTGCACCAGCGGCGTGCATAGCTGCCGATACGCCGAGTGCTGATGCGATGCCTGTGAGTACAGCGATCAATAGCTTGATCCAAAATCCGATGTTCTTGCCGTTATCCGGCCGTTCGTCTGTTCGCATAGTTGGTATGGCTGTTAGTTCTGATCAGTAGTGCTGCCGTCGTTGCCGCCACCGTTGTCATCGCCAGGAGTATCAGGAGTGGTAGGAGTGGTTCCGCCTTGGTTCTGGCCTCCCTCGCCTTGAGGAGTGGTTCCCTGTGAGGTGCCTTCCTCACCGTCTTCCACCTCGCCGCCTTCGGTAGTGATGCGCTTCACGATGTTGCCGTTGCGGTCGATGCAGGTGATGTTGATGTTGGTGTTCGCCAGTTCCTCCTTGAGGTCCACCGATGGGGTGAACACGATGCGCTTCGACTTGATGAGGTCCACCTTCACCTTGTCCACGTCAGCCACTGCCTGCGAGCGTACTGCGAATCGCATGGTGCCCAGTCCTGGGAGTGCCACCGAGTGACCTTCCGTTGCCCACGCCTTGATCACCTCGCCTGCTGCGTCCCAGCATGCCTGCATCACACCCTGACTCACACCGCTACGGAGGGCTGCCTCGCGGATCACCTTCTTCTGATTGAGTGCCAGATACAGTTCGGGAGTCATCACGTAGTACCATCCTGGCTTCTTACCGATTTTGAGTTCGGTTTCTCTTGCATTGATTTTGATTGCCATAGTTTTTTGATTTAGTTTACCGTTTACCGTTTACGGTTTACGGTTGGTTAACAAATTGATAAGTCTCTCGTTGTCGCAGTCGGGAGGTCGCGCGGAGGGCATTTTCGTCGCTGATGATGCAGGTAGCAGAGCCGGCCGTTGCAACTGTTAAGCCTTGCATTTTCGGTGCTTAATGCCCGGAATTCACCTCTTTTTCTTTGACACTGCAAAGTTACGAATTAATTGCGACATAACCAAATAATAAGGCATAAAAATCAGCTATGGAATGTAAATTTGTAAACAGATATATCATTTTGTAAAGTACAGATGTCAATTTCGGTATTACAATTCTAAATTCGCAAGGAACTGTTTCACGTTTCAGTTGTTTCAGTTCATTTTTAGGTATTCCAACTCACAAAATAACTTATATTATATATTATATATTATATATTATATATATAATATATAATATATAATTTCTTTTTGATTTTTCACTACTCAGTTTTTAACTGAAATAACTTAAACGTTAAACGCAAACTCCTGTATTCCCTAGAAAAAGTTGAATGGTTACCCTGTACATTATGGGAATTATGAAGAAATTTCATCATCATCTGTTCGGAGATATTCGTACGATGATGAACGAGAAGGGTGAAACCTTTTTCGTAGGAAAGGACGTGGCTCAGGCATTGGGGTATGCAAAACCTGAGAATGCGCTGAGTGCTCACGTCGACAGTGACGACAAAACCACTACCCTGATTCAGGGGACTGGTTCTAACTACAAGAGCAAGGCCGTTATCATCAACGAGTCAGGACTTTACTCGCTGATTCTTTCATCGAAGTTGGAACAAGCAAGGTGTTCAAGCGCTGGGTGACGAACGAGGTGTTGCCTCAGATTGCACGTACGGGTGGCAAACATGCTTTCTCGTTCACTCCTGAGGCAGACACGGTGGCACAGAAATGGCGTTCGGCTATGAGCGATTTCTCCATCATGCTAAGACAAAGCTACGACGGTAGCCGCTATGACCGCGAGGCAAGAAGTGCAGAGGCTGTGAATGTACATATCGATCAGTTATTATGGAACGTAACGATGTGTGGCACTCCTGATGCTCTCTACCGAGTGGTGAATAACTACACGGATGGTTTTCAGAGCCGTATAGCCATTGCACGAACTCCCGACAACACCTTCTCACCATTGGGAGATAAGCCTCGTGTGTTGACTGAGCGACAGAGAGCGCGTATTCAGCAAATCGCGCACTTGTTACCTCTGATGCAGGGTGAGGTGATATTGCCCAAGCTCGAAGCACGAGGGCGTGAGTGGCTGGAACAGATCCGCTTGGAAACCATGAAGAACGACGACAGGATCAAGGCTCGACAGCGCCTACAGCATTGCGTTCCCCCATTCAACTGCAATTAACGTCAATAAGAAGAAGCCCCCACCCTGTAAGCACTTCGTGCCTCCTTGGGAAGGGAATTGAAAAAGAAGAGCGGCAAACACCGCTCTTCTATTCTTTATGTCCCTATCGTTCAATCAATGTTTGATGATGTAATCATACACACAGAGCACATCCTGCGTATCGACGAGGCCGTCTCTGTTCACATCCTCAGGCGTAGAAGCGCCAACAGCCTTTCCCTGAACAATAAAGTCGTAGATGGCCAAGACATCCTGCGTATCGACCGTACCGTCGCCATTAACGTCTGCAGCCTGCGGAATAGCCACATCTGTCATTTCTATCAGCCACAGACGATTCTGGCCAGTCTTGTTCTTCTCAGTATCTGTTGAATAACTGATGACAGTCGTACCGTTGGTGGTGGTTCCGCCATTGAGGTTCATGGTACGTCCCGACTTCTTGTTGATGAGATTGTAATAGCCGCCATTGCCTTGCGGCACAATCGTCCAAAGCTGACGGGGGTCTGTATCGTTGGTTTTGGAGATATTGAGTTGCACCACAGTGGTAGATGTAGCAGATGTATTATTAGGAGAAGGGTCGTTGAGCGCATACTTCAAGTCGTTGGTCAACACCATATAATAGTCGTCAACAGGTACGAAAGCCCAATATTGAGTGGGATGCGAATCTGTTTTCGTATACATGCTGACCAAAGAACCCTCGCTGATTTGCTGCGTTGTGAGGTCGACAGCAATGTCGGCCCTCGAACTGATGATGCGGTAGTAATGCTTCTGGTCAGAAACGAATGGAGGGGTTGGTCCTGTAGCAATCTTCTTCTTGAAGGCTGTCTTCAGATAGTCGCAATGAGCCTTGATATAGTTGCGCAGGTCGTTCACATATTCGCCGTATGTATTGTGGAACACACGCTCGTTATATTCGGCTGTACGAATACCGTATTTCTTGAAGTTGAGGGCCTGCGATTCATTCAGCAGCGTCGCTATACTATCCACTTTTGCCAGCAGGAAGTCTTTCACGCCCGCATCGTAAATCTCGTTATAGCGGCGGTTGATGAGTTGCTGGAACCATGGGTCTTCCCACATACGGTTAATCCACGAACCTGCACGGTCCAACTCGAATGCCACATCACACATCAACTGCTGAGAGGTGTCGCCGCGACGCGAATCGTTACCGTAAGCGATGTCATAGTCCCAGCACGGACCGATGTAGAGTTTCGGATCGCCCGCCTTGCGATAGAAGTAAAGACTCCAGAAACAGTCGAGGTTGCCGCATATCTCGATGGTGCAATACCAGTTGGCAAGTGTCACACTGTCAACCAAAGCCCTGTATCCTTTCTCAGGATCGGCGAAATCTTTGCCGAAGAGGGTTGACTCGAATTTATTGACCAGATTTTCTGCGTATGTCTTCTGTGCTGAAGTCAACGACATTGGATAGTGAATACGGATAGGTACTTTCTTCGTCGTGGTATTGAAATAGTTATGCTCAGCATATCCGTCGCACTCCAAGAAGTAACTGACGTCTGTGCCAGTGGTTCCCAATGGTACTTCTACACGTTTCTCTCCCACCTCGGGATGGTCACTGATATGATAGGTTCCGATGTATTCGCCATTGAGCGTCACATCGACATATTTGTGCGCCACATTGAACTCCATACCGCAGAACTCGCTCAACTCGCTGGTCAGTCCGTTTCGCATCAGTGTCTTGTCATACGTATTTGCCATCAAGGTCCAGTTGCGAGCGTTGGCATATTCAGGTCCTAAGAACTCTACAGCCTCAGCAAACCTGATACGATAAGGTTTCTTTGAAGGGTTGCGGTTCCAGGTAGAATTACCACGTCCTCGAATCTGAAGCGCATCATAGTTGGTAACAACGTCGTTCTCATCTATATATAATAAGGTGGCGTTGACCCAAGTCTTCTTACTGGTAATGGAAACCCCGTTCTTGGTGTTGATATAGATATGAGGCAGGTTCGACAAGCGACGGATAATCGTATCGTTCTTGGTAGTATCAACCTGCACAGAATCTGCCACATTGCCATTGATGGAATCGCCTGCTAAAAACCTCCATTGACGGTTTTTGCTGGTTGAATTGGAACCATCCGACTTGTAACTGATTATCTGCGTCCCATCAGCATTAGTTCCGCCATTGAGGTTCATCGTATGCTGGGTGTGCACATTGATGATATTGAAATACCCATCGCTCTGAGGCACGATATCCCACAACTGACTTTGTGAAGTCGTATCAACTTTCGCCAGATTCAATTGGGTGCCCGTATTCGTCGTTGCCGTCACTTCTCCAACTGTTGGGTCGTTGATGGCCCATCCACCATTTCTTGACAGGAACTGATAGTAGTTACCTACTCGTTTGACAATCCAGTCCTCCGTCGTACGAGTAGGAATATTTGACCACAGGCATATCAATTCGCCCTCATACGACTTCTCTCCTGCGATATCAAGACAACGCGTGTCCCCATTCCGGGTGATAATACGATAGTAAACACTTGACGAAAAGACAGGTTCGTCAGCCAATACTGTTACCAATGGCAACACCATTAAAAACAAGATGCCAAACAGGCGCTTCGTAAGATTACAATTCATATTAGGTATGTTTTAGTTATTGATGTTGCAAAAGTACAAAAACTTTCTGAAAAAAAGAAACGAAACTCCATCTTTTTTACCTCTAATTGAGGCAAAAACGGGAAAAAACACAAAAAAGTCACAAATTTGATAGTCTTATTATCAAAAAAAACACTTAAGTACATTGAAAAGTTGTAACTTTGCACCGAATTAGAAGGGACGACCCTTTAGGGTCACTAATACCGATTAAATCAAAGGATTATATATAAACTTTTTACAAACAATTAATTTAAACTTTAACGTATGAGAAAATTATTTACTCTTGCATTAGCATTGTTCGCTACTGCTGCGATGAATGCGCAAAATGTAGATACCTCAAATTGGAATGAGGGCGACGACATCGCTGCTTATCTCAACTGGGGTGACTACGATGGCTCATGGTCTGGAGAAAAACCTGCCAACAATAATGGCGACTACTCTCCATCCGACATGGGTGACTGGTGGAAAGGCTCTATGCCGACAGAGTGGAATGAAGTTGACGGAACTGCTGCCGTAGGTATTTACTACGACGGACATGCTCAGGAAGACCTTATCAACATCTATCAGGTTGTTTATTTCCCTGCAGGATACTACACCATCAAGGTGCAGGCCCTGTATCGTGAAGGTACTCCTATCGATAACTTCACAAACCACTTCAACAAAGTGATTAAGAAGAACGCTTGGCTCTATGCAGACGTTTTGACTTCTGAGGACCCAGAATCTGAGGTTGTGGACTCTTATCAGACATTCATCCGTTCACTTGCTACCTCAGAGCAGACAGAAGGCCGTCTTTATACATCATCCGATTGGAAGAATGACTATCAATATGATCGCAAGGTCAAGAACGAAGAGACAGGTGAAACTGAGGTAACATCTTATTATTGTCCTTGTTGTCTTCCTGGTGCCATCGCATACTTTGCTGCTGGCAAATATGAAAACTCACTCAATATCATCTTAACGAAGGGTGCATACGTACGTCTCGGCTTCCGCAAGACTGCTAACATCGCTCAGGACTGGCTGGTATTTACAAACTTCCGTGTGATTTACAATGGAGAAGCAGATGCTGACGCTCAACTCGAGATGGCAGTCAATGAATATAATGAATTGAGCCTTTCTGTTGAAGACGTACAGAACGATATCGATTCTAAGGGTTATGGCGCTCTTGCAGCAATCGTTGGTGACCAATTGATGGCTATTGACGACGAGGTTGAAAAAACTGACATCGCTTCTGTTCAGGCAGGTATCGACAAACTGAATTCACTGGTTGAGAATGCAAACAATGCATTGCTTGTTGCTTATAATCTCGCCGACCTTATCGAGTCATCACACGATATGGTTGTTTCTACCGACTTCCCAGGTAAGGCACAATTTGAGACCGATCTTGACCAAATCGAGGCAAAAGCTACAACAGATGACCCTGAAGAAATCAACTTTGATGTCAATGCTTACAACGTAATGTATGAAGAATTGGCAAAGGCTCGTGCTGATTACCTCAACACAGGTGAACCTGATGAGCACGGAGCAAAAGACTTCACTTCATTGATTAAGTATCCTTGGTTCGTAAATCCTGAATATACTCCTACAGAGAATGAAGACGGAACTTGGACCCTCAAGGAAGAAACATGGGCATGGGGTGATGTTCAAAACCCAGGTGCTTATACTGATAAAATAAAGAGAGACGGTCAAGCAGATCGTACAGATATTTCAAGCAAAGTAGTCCTCAGTGCAGACGAGACTGTTACCAACCAGTGGTTCAAGGTGGTTAACAACACCTCTGGATGGTCTCCAGGTCTTAACCTCTATTATATGGGTGGTCTCGTTGGTGTATCTGACGGATGGAACGGTGGTCTGATCGGAACTCAGGAAATCCGCCAGCAGCTGGTAGGTCTGCCTAAGGGATACTACAGCCTCAAGGCTCTTCTCCGCGGTAACGGAACTGACGCAACAAACGTATGGAACGAAGACAAGCTTCCTCCATATCACAATATCTTTGCACAGAACTCTGAAGAGGTTCGCGTAGCATCACTTCCTGGACACACTGACAGCTTCAAGTCAAGCAACGGTTGGTATGAATGGAATCCAAGTACTTGGACAGAGCACAAGACCGGTATCATTTCTGCTCTCGACGGACGTCTGCTCATTGGTGGTCAGTCTTCAATGATTGCATGTTACACTGGTTTCCGTCTCCTCTTCTATGGAGAAAATCCTGACTTCAGCAAGATGGTACAAGAAGACATTGACGCTGTGCTATCAACCATGAGATCAAACAACCTTACATTTGCCGGTGATACACTCCACGTACTGAATCTCATCAATAGCATTCAGTTCCCTGTAACTGGTGACGAGGCATACAAATCTGCATTTGCAACAACCAACGAAGCAAAGGAATACATTGCACAAGCTGCGCAAGTCATGAAGGGCTACACACTTCCTGCTGACTATGACAAATTGTATGCACGCTACACTGATCCTGATACAGAAGGCTATTTCGAAGGTCCTACTCAGGCAGACATCCTGTTGCCTGCTATGATGTACGTGGCAGAACTTGGAACTGCTGATGCAGATAACTACGAGAAAGTGGCTCCTGCAAAGGACATCTTCAATGCCTATAAGTCTTATCTCTCTACATTCGACAAGGCTACACAACTTGATAATGCAGAACTCAAGAGTGTAATGGACGAACAGGCTGCAGCCTTGAAGGCAGGCTATAGCACTGTAGAGAAACTTCAGAGCTATGAGACAAAGATCAACTTCCTTGTTCAGCGTGCTACAATCCTCGCAGCAGGTGGTAAGAACGCATCTGAGGCAAATCCTGTTGATATTACTTCTCTCATCAACAACCCAGACTTCGAAAATAGCGCATCAAGCGGTTGGAGCGGCAACACAGGTACTTCTAACGAGTATGCTCGCGGCAACTCTGAAATCTGGAACACCAACCCAATCGACATGTATCAGGTAATCAAGGGTCTGCCAGCTGGTAAGTACGAAATCCGTGTTCGTGCCCTCTATCGTGATGCACGTAACGTTCGCGACAACTCAAGCCAGAGCTGGACAAGCTATTGGACTGATGCTAACGGTGATGTAAACGCATGGGAGCGTCACTATGCAGAGCTCTATGCACGTACAGTCAACGGTAACGATACCATCGAATCTGCTGCATACGTGAAATCTATCTGCGACGGCAAGTTCACAAAACCATCGTTCACCAAGTATTATCGCAATAACAGCAGCGACTTGGTTGAGGGCGACATGATCGTTGATGAAAACGGCAACGAAACTGGCGTATTTGCTACCGATACCATCTGGACGGTTGCAGTTCCTGAGGATGACCTCTACGATGAAGAGACAGACGAACTTATCACAACATGGACAGACGAAGACGGTAAGGTTTATTCTGTAGTTGGCGACGGCCCAGAAAACCGCTACGCATTCAATGACGAGAACGGTGTTACTAAGTTTGCATGGCAGATTGAACACACTTATCCATTCGATGAGCGTATCAAGACAAGCGAAGGCGTATTCTACTATCCTTCTTCAATGCTTGGTGCATACTATCGCTTCAACCAGAGTCCTGAGGCTTATTGCAACACCATTCAGATTGAAGTACCTGCAGGTTCAGACCTCCGTCTTGGCTTCCGCAAGAACACTTCAGTATCGGGTGACTGGGTAATCTTCGACGACTTCCAGTTGTTCTACCTCGGTGGCGACCTTGACCAGAAGCCAGAAGTTCCAGAAAGCATCAACGAACTGGCTGCTAACAAGGCAAAAGCACCTGCTATCTACAACCTCGCTGGTCAGAGAGTCAGCACTCTGCAGAAGGGTCTCAACATCGTAGGTGGAAAGAAGGTCTTGGTAAAATAATATAGTCCTACAAGGCATATAGGTCGTATAAGACCTTTATGACCAATAGAAAGAAGGTGCCTGGAGCTTCAAGCTTCGGGCACTTTTTGAAAAGCAGATAATGACACAGAAAGATTTAGGAAAAATATTGAGAAGGTATTACCAGTACCTGAAATTAGAGAAGTCGTTTTCACAAAACACGATTGATGCCTACCAACGTGATCTGCTGAAATTCTTCCGCTTCATCGAAGAAAAACAGAAGAATCCCTTAGAGGTTGAGTTGGAGGATTTCCACGAATTCTCGGCATTGTTGCACGATGTAGGGATTCACCCCACATCACTCTATCGCATTTTAATGGGGGTTCGTAGTTTCTACAAATTCCTGGTGATGACCTGTGAATTGGACAATGACCCAACAGAATTGCTCGACTTACCTCAAAAGCCGCAACACCTGCCCGATATCCTTTCTGTGGAAGAAATTGATACGATAGAGAATGCCATCGACCTATCGCAGTCGGAGGGGCAGCGCAACAAAGCCATGATTGAGGTGATGTTCAGCTGTGGATTACGAGTCAGCGAACTCTGTAATTTGAAACTATCAGATTTATATCTCGATGAGGGATTTATTAAGGTAACGGGAAAAGGTTCAAAACAGCGCCTAGTACCTATTTCCTCGAAAGCTGTGAAAGAACTCAATCTGTATTTTGCTGATCGTTGCCAAATCGCAGCAAAGGAAGGCTATGAAGACTATGTGTTCCTAAGCCAATTGCGCAAAAAGAATCTGTCGCGCATCATGGTGTTTCATGTAGTGAAGGAACTCGTAGAAAAGGCAGGCATCAAGAAGACAGTGAGTCCCCATACGTTCCGACATAGCTTTGCAACAAGCCTGTTAGAGGGAGGTGCCAACCTAAGAGCCATTCAGGCGATGCTGGGACATGAGTCGATTTCAACAACAGAAATCTATATGCATATCGATACCACCCATCTGCGTGAAGAGATACTTACCCATCACCCAAGATATCAAAAGAAAAAGGAATGACAATGCAACTACCCGAAGACCCCATAATGCTCATGAGTTTCGTGAATATGAAACTGCGTGATGACTATGATTCACTCCAAGCCCTATGCGATGACTTGGATCTTGACGAGGCATGGCTAACTACCAAACTGGCCGATGCAGGTTTCGAATACAACCCGCCAGCCAATAAGTTCTGGTAAAGTATTTTGGGGAAGTGGAGCATGCGAGACTCGAACTCGCCACCTCTTGACTGCCAGTCAAACGCTCTAGCCGGATGAGCTAATGCCCCGTTTGGTGTTTCGTTTAGAATTTAAGGTTTTTAGAGTTAATAAGAGGATTTCCCGAAATGGGCAACCCTCTTATTCTTTTCAGCCTCAACGTATTACTTACGGAGACCAAGAGCCTTAACAATAGCGCGGTAGCGCTCAATGTCCTTGTTCTTGAGATAGTTCAGCAAACTGCGACGCTGACCTACAAGCTTAACAAGCGCTCTGTTTGTGCTATAATCTTTGTGATTGGCCTTGACATGCTCGGTCAAACGGTCGATACGGTATGAAAATAAAGCTATCTGGCTCTCGCATGAACCAGTATCAGTATTAGACTTTCCGTACTGACTAAAGATTTCTTGCTTCTTAGCTGAATCTAAGTACATAAATGATAAATTTGTTTGTTAATGAATGTTTTTTCGCATAAAGCGGATGCAAAGTTACGAAAAAGTTTAGAGTTGAGTGTTCAGAGTTGAGTGTTTTTTGTTTTTTGAGCCATTTTTTTTGCTATTTTCACCCTGATTGCTCTCAGACTCTATGCCGAATAGACCAAATATGCGTAGTATGCAATCATACAAATGGTCAGCACAGCACCTTGCCATCTGCCGATTCTATGACGTTTACCAATTACACAGAATGCTGTAAGCAGAAGGATGCTTAAAAGCAGAATCTTGAAGTCGATAATGCTTATGTTCTTTGCTTCAATCGGATGAATAACAGAAGCGACACCCAGGATGAACATAATGTTGAAGATATTGCTACCCACCACATTGCCCATCGCCATATCTGTGTCACCCTTTCTAGCAGCTACTACTGAGGTAGCCAATTCAGGGAACGAAGTGCCAGCCGAAACGATAGTAAGAGCTATAACTGACTCGCTCACACCCAGCTCTGCTGCAATGCCTGCTGCACCATCCACAAACCAGTCGCCACCAAATACGAGGGCTACTAAGCCTAATACAATCCACAGGATGGCTTTCCACATCGGCTTTGGCGCTTCTACGGGAGTTTCCTCAATGCGTTTTGAAGATTTGAGTGATGTATAAATGGTAAATCCCATGTAGATGGCAAAGATGATAAGCAGTGTGATACCTTCCATACGGGTCAATGTACCAATACCGTAGCAATAGTAAACCATCACAAACAGCGTGCAAGTTACCAGCACATTCACTGGTATATCCCGTAGCAGCAAGTCTCTTTTACAGACAATCGGGCAGAAAAGGGCTGTCACGCCCACAATAGCCAACGTATTGAACAGATTGCTACCCACCACGTTTCCCAATGCCATATCGCTGCTGCCTTTCATGGCTGACACCGAACTGACCACCAACTCAGGCAGTGAAGTACCGAACGACACAATTGTCAGACCAATCAGCAACGTAGAGACATTGAACTTGCGTGCAATCGAAGAGGCACCATCGGTCAGGAAATCAGCCCCTTTGACCACCAAGAACAATCCTACGAGAAACTTAACAATGAATAGCCACATATCTTTTCTTTTTAGCTGTTTAACGGTTTGAATGCTCAACCGACTGACTTAATCCGCTGCAAAGGTACGAATAATAATTGGTTAAGCCAAACTGTTTCGCTTTTTTCCTCCGTAGTTATGAAAAATTTTTTCTCTAACTACTCCGCAAATCGTTTTTCATTTTGGCCAAATGACCTTGACTACTTTGAGCACTTGAAATTATGTAAGAAAAAAAGCAGGTCGGGAGGAATTGTAACTTCCCGACCTACTCCGTCTTATGTTCATCAAATCAGAGTTTGATGGTGAGCATCATAAATGAATAAGGTGGAAGGTCAAGATTCATCTTCTTGCTGACCTTTACTGTTTCCTTGACAGGGGCAATGGGCTGCTGGTCGAAGTTGTTCTCGTCGGTTGGCTGACCTGAAAGGGTCGTCTTAGTAGCCTCAGGCTTCAACGTCTTGAAACGTGAGAGGTTGAGGGTAGCAGTCTTCTTGTCGGCTGTGTCGTTACAGATCTTGACAAAGAGTTGGTGTGTTATCACGTTGAGCACAACTGACTGACCATTGAGTTTCTCATCAGCATCCTTAATCGTGACACAGTCGCCATAGTAATACTGACCTGCCGACTGTCCAAACATCTGCTGCACATAGTAGCTGCAGGTGAGGAACGGACGCTCGTTGTCGAAGTAGATGAGGTCGGGGTTCCAGTTGGTTGCATTCTTGCGGGCAAACAAAGGTGCATAGGATGTCATGCATACCACATCACCATTACGTTCTACGTGTAACAGGTAGAGTGCTTCAGCCAATGCATCCTGCAACTTCTTGTCCTTTGCTGCGTATTCGCCCAAGTAGACCTTGGTCTTGCGGTCGCGTGGATAGTTGTCATACTGGCGTGAGTTGATAAAGTACTCTTTCTGCTCGTAGTAGTGCTCGTCCATGATAGGCATACCTGTCTCTTCAGCCAGTTTCCAACCTGCCTCATAGTCGCCGTTTCCTGGGTGTGAACCCGGACCTGCAGTACCTACGATAATGATTTCCGGGTGTGCCTTTGTCACCTTATTATATATATACTTGAAACGTTCGATGAATTCGGGAGAGATTTTCTCTTCGTTACCTAGTCCAAGATACTTAAGCATGAATGGCTTTGGATGACCTGCATCGGCACGGATTTTTCCCCACTTGGTATTCACGTCGCCATTTGCCCACTCAATGAGGTCAAGTGCTTCGTCAACCCACTCGTCCATCTCGCTCATAGGTACGACATCCTGAGCCTGACCACGCATGCTCCATCCACCATTTGCTCCCTGACAGCTGACACCACATGGGAGGATTGGAAGTGGCTCCATACCTAAGTCTTCGCAGAACTGGAAGTACTCGAAGTAGCCTAATCCGACTGACTGATGATACCCCCAAGTGTTCTTCTGCTGCTTACGTGTTTCCTTAGGACCTACTGTCGTCTTCCAACGATAGGTGTTCCAGAATCCGTCGCCGCCACCATGAACCACACATCCACCTGGGAAACGCATGAAGCTAGGATGCAGGTCGGCTAGAGCCTGAGCGAGATCCTTGCGGAGTCCGTGACCCTTGTAGGTGTCTTCTGGCATCAACGATACCATATCGATATCCATATCGCCGACCGTCAGGCAGAGAACCTGCAGGGATGCGTTGTTGTTGTCGTCAAGGGCTGTAATCTGTGCCTCGAACTTCTTCCAACCTGTATTGTCAACCGTGAATTCGACCTCACCCAGCGATTTCAGTTGGTTCCATCCAGCAGAGGCTGTGAGTGCTACGCGTATCTTCTTCGCATCTCCCTTCACGTTGCGCATAAAGGCAGAGAAGTTGTATTTCTCACCTTTCTTGATGAGGATGCCATCGAATCCTCGGTTGGAAATACCGAATCCTGTCCAACCGTTGTAATCGTAATACTGATTTGCACGTTCTGTGTGCAGACGCATGTAGTTTGGGTTGTTGGGATGAATAGGGTTTGCCTGCATGGGTTGCATATAACCTGTAGAGTGACCTGGACGTTCCATGCGCCAAGCGGTACCTGGTCCCCATCCGTCGCGTTCAACAGGACTGAACTCGAAAGAACCGTTCTGAATTAACTCTGCATACAGACCTCCATCGGCTGAAGAGCTGATGTCCTCGAAGAAGATTCCAATCAGTTCGTCGCTGATAGCTTTTCCGCCAGCTGGTGCTGTCATCCATTTCTGAGCCGAGAGGCTCATGGTTGAGGCAAGAAGTATTGCCCCAAGTGAAAGAATTCTTTTCATGTTTCTAAATTTGGTATTATAAAATAATGTGTCATCTCAGAAATGTTTGGCATATAGGGAAGAGTGTTTGAACCACTATCCGCTATCTCATTTTCTTTGCAAAGATAAGAAATAATTACCATTTATCATTACCTTTTCTGTATTTTTATCGAAAACTGACGGCAAACACTGTTTTTCACGTCCATTTCCCGCCTTTTTACAGCCGTTTTTAGCGAAATGTATAAAACGCCTATTTTGCATCATTTTTCGCTGTTTTTCGTGTGTGTTCGACTACAATAATTGATTTAAATCAATAAAATGCGATTTTTTGAATAAAATGCATATAAATATTTTCCCTGTCCGGAAAAAGTCCGTAACTTTGCATCGTCAAAAGGAAAACAGAGGTTTTTCAGACACCAAAAAGAACGACATAGGTTTTAGTTAAAGTATAAAGGTTTATTGTTAATAAGGATATCAATAGGTATTAAGTAAGGTAATTTTTTAGTAAGTATTAGTTATTGGTAAAAGATTGTAAAAAGGATTTGATTAGGTATTAATTTTAAGGTTAGTAATGACGAAGAGGTGCTAGTGATAGTCCCTCTTTTGTGTTTTTTATCGGCTCATCCCCTACTGTACCACACGAAACAATGAAAGACAAAAAGAAACCTGCTCTGCAAAAGCCAGAACAGGTTCTTTTTTGTGCATTAACGATAATGGTTAGAACTTGTAAGAAGCGCCTACACCAATGAGTGAACGATCCCAGAACTCGTTGCTACCTGTCTTATAGGTGAATTCCAGATTCAACTTGATTTTCTCAGTGATAGAGTATTCAGCACCTGCACCTACATTTGCTCCGAACTTAGACTCGCTGTCTCCGTAATCGGGACTTGCGCTCTGGAGTGATACTCCTGCAAATGGGTAAACTCCGAACTCACCAAAAGTGAATACATACTGAACATTCAGGTTAATGTCAAACTCTGTCACGTGGTCTTTCTTCAGGAAGTAGTTGAAAGAAGCTTCACCACGGATTTGATCTGTGAAACCATACTGACCTTTCAGACCAATACCTGTGCTCTTTGGGTCATCAAGACCAAACTTAAAATTCACGCCGAGGCTCTTTTCGCCCTGCTGAGCAAACATTGCAGCACTGAACAACATAGCGCATGCTACCATTAAAATTTTTTTCATACGTTTTTTGTTTAAGTAGTTAATAATCTTTGATCATACTAATCAATCAGTTGCAAATGTAATACTTTGTTTTTAAACAACAATGAAATTTTGTTAAGAATTTCGTTTTTTACCACATAATTCAAAGAAAATGGCCGACTTTGCACACCTTCATAAACAAAATGCAATTCTAACTTGTTCAAATGGTTTAACAGAGCAGACCCTTTCGTCCTTGCTTCTGTCGGCGATGCTGCCGCCGCTGCCTCCATCAAGAGGAGTGGTGCAGCCAACCCAACTTTTCAGTTCCGCCTTGGTACTGGGCTACTATCTTATGGAAAAAGGTCGGATTCAGGTTAACAAATTGACAAGTCCACATCTGTCGCAGTTAGAAGGTCGCGCGAGGGGGGGGGGGGGGGGGGGTTTCGTCGTAAATCCTGCCAATATTTGTGGGGGCCGGGGGAGTTATTAAATCCTTCCTTTTT
>JAEEGG010000434.1_pt1 | contig 143967 bp, 144 predicted proteins | sample 9134161 | NCBI WGS metagenome assembly JAEEGG01 (sample SAMN16246543, study PRJNA631951) | gut metagenome | biome: gut microbiome; feature: rumen; material: CR-attached | host: Bos | place: Iran: Karaj | collected 2018-10
ATCACCCGTCAGACCAAGAGTGTCCACGAGCATGCCCAGAACGCCTTGCAGCGTTGGCGTCGCGCCACCTATGGTAAGATGGGCTTGAATGGAAATCATGGTGGTGGTCATTTGATTGATCCGTCTCATGAGAAGCTGGATGCCGGTGATCTTTCAGACGGTACTGTTGGAAGAAAATATGATATTGGCGAATAGTTATGAAAATGATGAGAATATATATGATGCTGCTGTTGCTCACCGTTTCGCTGATGGTGTCTGCACAGGGTATGACCTACAACCATGACGAGGTTGTCATGAACCAGTTCATGAAGGCAGAGATAGGCTCTGGTACGCTGGGTAATGGCGGTTGGTTTGCCGACCAGTATTATAATCTTACCCACAGCTCTTATCGTAGCATGGCCAATAATCCGGCCAACAACAAGCTTGCAAGCCGTACCCTCACCAATGTCGAGGTCACCAAGGAAGAGAAGTATGCTGAGACCATCAAGGACTCGCTGGAGAAACGTGCAGAGATAGAGGCCCTGAATATCGCCGACCGTCAAGTTGATGTCGAGTGGTTGGTAGAGAAGAACAAGATTCAGCGTCAGCAGAACATCTTAAAGAAGAATATTGAGGATATTGTCTTCTATGGAGGCACTTCAGAGGATAAGACTGCCTGGACGCAGATCTATAACATGGTTCAGGAGAGCTTGGATTCAGCCCATGACGCCTATATGCCCAACTCTCAGCGTAAGGCCGTCTATGTCCTGCTCTATAAGGATTTGTGCCAGTATAATGTAACGCTTAACAAGCTGAAGAATATCTGGTGGTCTGAGCGTTTCATCCGTGACCATAAGGACAAGACCTTCAGTTTCTCCAAGTCGCGCTCCATGGTCAAGGACTGTTACGGTCGCTGGAAGGTTGCCTGGTCTGGCAAGTCAAGCAATGGCGGTCACGGTGGCAGTGGCGGTATTGGCATTGATGCCGGTAGTATTGAAATTGGCACTGCCAAGGAGCAAAAGTATTAGGAAAATATTAAAATGAGATATGATATGAGAAAATTTCAACGATTCCTGCTCACCGTCGCGGTGTTCTTCACCTCATCTGTCGTCTGTTTTGCCAGCGACATGATGGATGCCCTTGGTGAGTTGTCTTCTACGGGTGTCGGCGTAGAGCTTTTTGAGGAGGAGATTGATGATGTCATCTTCGCCACCAACGAGTTCCTGACCGATGCCACCTTCATCGGTGACAACGGTCCTTTCTGGATGATCATGCAGGTCTGCATGTGTCTGGGTGCCTTGTTTGCCCTGATTATGGCTGCCGGTATGGCTTATAAGATGATGGTCAAGGGTGAGCCGTTCGACGTCCTGAAGATTCTCAGGGCATTGGGTATCGCCACCGTGATGATGTGCTGGTATGGCAATCCCATGGCCGGTATGCGCGGCATGGTCTCTGACGGCTATGTCTTCGACGGTGGTGTGTTGGATATGTTGGCTTATATTCCTAACTGTATCGGTTCCTATACCCATGACCTCTATGAGATCGAGGCCTTGCAGGTCGAGGAGAAATACAGGGAGCTGACGCCGCTGCTTGCTCAGCGCGACTCTCTCCAGGCGGACTATGAGGCACAGTTCAAGACCAGTGACGAGCATATCAACAGTGCCGCAGGTACCGAGGCCGGTCAGCAGATGTCTGACACCCAGCAGACCACTACCAGTCAGCAGGGCGCTAAGAAAGCCGCTACGCAGGCTGCCTTGGCGGGTACGATGGTGCTGATGGATAAGATCATCCTCTTCCTGTCGTTGGTCATCTACCGTATCGGCTGGTGGGCCACTATATTCATCCAGCAGATCATGTTGGGTATGCTGACGATTTTCGGGCCTATCCAGTGGGCGTTTTCCCTCTTGCCTAAGTGGGAGGGAGCCTGGGCGAAGTGGCTGACGCGCTACCTCACCGTTCATTTCTACGGTGCCATGCTCTATTTCGTGGGCTTCTACGTCCTTCTGCTCTTTGACATTGTCATCAGCATTCAGATTGACCAGGTGACGCAGATTGTCTCTGACAATGGCGAACACTATACGGCTTATATCAAGGATATCTTCCTTACTGCCGGTTATCTGCTCGTTGCTGCCGTCGTGGCCCTGAAGTGTCTGAACCTCGTTCCTGACCTTGCCGCATGGATGATTCCCGAAGGTGACACATCCTTCGCTGCCCGTAACTTCGGTGAAGGTGTTGCCCAGGGTGCCAAGGGCGGTGCTTCCAGTCTCATGAGATAATAACAGTATTATTCACGATAAATCAGTTTACGTTATGTCAGTTATCAAGAATTTGGAAAACAAGATCAAGCTGGTGATGATTGTCACATTGGCAGTCATTGGCAGTTGTGTCGTTATCTGTCTGGGTGTCTTCGTCATGGCCAAGGGTATGGTTGATGACGCCCATAAGAAGGTGTATGTGTTGGACGGTACTGTTCCCGTCCTCGTGCAGCGCAGTACGATGGACGAGACGCTGGAAGTCGAGGCCAAGAGCCATGTCGAGGCCTTTCATCATCTGTTCTTCACGTTGGCACCTGATGACAAGTATATCAAATATACGATGGACAAGGCCATGTACCTGGTCGATGAGACCGGCTTGGCCCAGTATAATGCTTTGAAGGAGAAGGGCTTCTACCAGAACATCATGGGTACCAGTGCCGTCTTCTCCATCTTTTGTGACTCCATCAATTTCGATAAGGAGAATATGACCTTTACCTATTATGGCAGGCAGAGGATCGAGCGTCGCACGAACATCCTCATGCGTCAGTTGGTCACTGCCGGTCAGTTGAAGCGTGTGCCCCGTACCGAAAACAATCCTCACGGGCTGTTGATCACCAACTGGCGTACCCTTCTCAACAAGGATTTGGAACAGCGTAAGAAGAATGAATTTTAAATGATATCAGTTATGGGTTGGAAGAATTTATTCAAGCGTATTGAGATGCCCGACAAGAACGATCCTAAGTATCGTGAGACCTACGAGCAGCAGGTCGCCGCCGGTGAGAAGTTTGCCGAGGTCGTTGGCATCAAGTGGCTTGCTGGCCATCTCCAGTCTTGGGGAGCGGCCAATAAGAAGCTGTTCCTTGGTCTTGCCTTTGGCTTTGTTATTCTGTTGTTTATCTTGAACCTGGTTCGTATCGTCCGCGTTGCCAACAGCCCATCCCGTAAGGCTGTCGCTGTGGAGCGTGTCGATGGTGCCATCCACAAGAAAGGTCAGAAAGTGAAAACCCTAAAACCACATGATTATGAACATGCCGAATAAACTAAATTTGAAGCAGCCGAAGTACATCCTTCCGGCTATCCTCTACTTCCCTCTGCTGGGTTTGGGGTATCTCTTTATAGATATCTTCCACACCGAGATTGCGGAAGAGGTCAACACCGAGTTGCAGACCACCGAGTACCTGAATGCCGAGCTGCCCTCTGCCAATGTCAAGGAGGGTCTTGGTGGCAAGCGTGAGAATGTCGAGAAGACCTTCGGTAACATCCGTGACCTGTCGGCCATGGAGAATATTGATAATGACCTTGACTCTGTCAAGAAGAAGGAGGACTTCAGCAGTAACTATACTGAGAAGGACTTGGAGGAGCTTGCCAAGAATGCCAGGTCGCAGGGTGAGCGTGAGCTTTATAACGATATGCGCCGTAAGCTCCAGGAACAGGCCGGTACTGCCCGTGACCAGTCCGGTGCCGATTTTGTCAAGGACATCTCCGATGAGGAGCGTGCCAAGATTGACGAGTTGCGTCGTAACAACCAGCTTGACGATGTAGAGAAGGCTCTTAGCAATATCCGCAAGGATGCTGCAGGTAAGGTTGCCGATGCCCAGAAGCAGGCTGAGGGCGAGGTTGCCCGTCTGGACAGTCTCAACGATGTCCGTGAGGGTATCAATGCCAAGCTCTCCGTCAAGACGAAGACTGCTGTCACGGCTCTTGACGAGGACGAGGAAGCCACCTCTGTGGTGAAGAAAGTCCGTGAGGAGAGCGACTATTTCAACACCCTCAGTGTCAATGAGAAGGAGTCCAGCATGATCAAGGCTATTGTCGATGAGGATATCAAGGCTGTCGATGGCAGCCGTGTCCGCTTGCGCCTGTTGGATGACATTGAGATCAACGATGTCGTCCTGAAGAAAGGCTCGTATCTCTATTGTGTCATGTCCGGCTTCGGCTCCCAGCGTGTCAAGGGTAAGGTGGAGAGCGTGATGGTCGATGACCATCTGGAGAAGGTCTCTTTGTCTGTCTATGACCTTGACGGTCTGGAGGGTCTTTATGTTCCTGAGAGCCGTTTCCGCGAGGCTGCCAAGGATGTGGGAGGCCAGGCTTTGCAGAGTAACATGAATGTCGTGGATGGTATGTCTACCTCTACCAGCTTTGTGTCATGGGCCTCCAATGCCATGCAGAACGGCTACCAGCGTGTTGCCAATGCCGTGAGCAAGAATATCCGTAAGAACAAGGCCAAGATCAAGTACGGCACCCAGGTCTATTTAGTTAATGCCGCTCAGAAGAAGGGCGGTGGCAGGCAGAAGGGCAGCACACAGTCCCGTGCCGGTGCTGACGATAACAACATGCAGTATGGTACGCCTCCAGCTTTGCGTAATATGCGAACTTCAGGCGGCAGTACTGTGCCCCGTCCGTCGCTTCGCTCCTATGGTCAGGCTCTTGGCCAGTAGTTGATATAAGTATTTAAAGTAATACGTATTACAAGAAACATTAAAATATAACGATATGAATATCAGATTTTATCACAGACTGTGCGCTATTGTAGTTTGCGCCTTGGCAGCTGGAAGCGCTTTCGCCCAGCAGACCTATTTTGAGATGGAACAGTTGACGGTTAACGAGAACGTCACCACTGTCATCACGGCTCCGGAGCCTATCCGTTTGGTGGATATCAGTACCGATATGGTGGCTGGTGACAAGCCTATTGACAATGTCATCCGTCTGAAGCCCAAGGAGGGCGGTCACCTGGACGGTGAGGTCATTGCCATTGTCACTGTCGTCACTGAGCGTTTCCGTTCCCAGTATGCCCTGGTCTATACGACCCGTCTTGAAGAGGCAGTCTCTGACAAGGAGGTTGACATTGCCGAGCGTAATGCCTTCCGTAACCCTGCCGTCAGTATGAGTACGGAGGAGATGGTGCGATTTGCCCGTCGTATCTGGAACTCTCCTGCCAAGTATCGCAATATCAAGGTCAACAAGCACCGTATGACCATGCGTTTGAACAACGTCTATACCGTCGGTGAGTATTTCTTCATCGATTTCAGCGTGGAGAACAGGACGAACCTGCGTTTTGACATTGACGAGCTGAGGGTGAAACTCGATGACAAGAAGCAGTCCAAGGCCACCAATGTGCAGAGTATCGAGCTGAAGCCCGTGCTGGTGCTTGACAAGAGTCAGCATTTCCAGCATGGCTACCGTAATGTCATCGTCCTGAAGAAGATGACCTTCCCCAATGACAAGGTGTTGACCTTGGAACTCAGCGAGAAGCAGATCAGTGGTCGTACCATCTATATGCAGCTTGACTATGAGGATATCCTCGCTGCTGACTCGTTCAGCACCCTGCTGCTGAAGGAAGAGTAGTTTTTCATTATTTAATCAGTATAGCTATGAGACAGTTTTCTATTTTCCGACGTTTGGGCGGCGACGCTATGATCAGCCTGCTTTTCCTGGCGGTGCTTGTCTGCGGCTGTCCTCTTTCCGCGTCAGCCCAGTCCGGTTCCAATGTTAATCACCTGCAGCTCTCTGTCGGTGCCCTCTATGAGCGTGGCTTCGATGTCACGTTAGGCTACGAGCATGAGACGAAGTACCACAATGCCTGGGAGTATTTCGGCAATTACTACATCAAGTATGCCGAGGATCCTGAAGCCGGTCATATCACCAAGGACAGCTTCTGGAACAACTACCGTACCTGGCTCCTTGGTATTGCCTACAAGCCCAGTATTGTCCGTCACCGTAATGGTCACGGTAATTTCCGTATCGGTGCCCTTTGCGGCTCCAATACCTCCAATATCATCGGTGGCGGTACGGTGGGCTATGAGCACAGCTATGCCCTGCGTGGCGGCTGGGAGTTTTTCTTCCAGGTCAGGACGGATGTCATCATCCGTGGTGAGGACTTGTTCCGCACGGGCGTTGCCCTTGGCATGAAGATGCCGTTATAGTTTATTATTAACTCTAAAACTTGATGCTTATGACACACTTGATTTTAACCGCTGATCCGCTGGGCCTCGCCGCTACAGGCGTCGCCAGCTACCTTTTCTACGTCCGTGCCGTCTGCTATGCGATAGCAGCCGTCATCTGTATTGTCGGAGCGTTGTCTGTCTATTCAGACATGATGGACGGCGAGCCGGAGGTTCGCATGAAGGTGATGCGTCTTGCTTTCTCGTGTGTCTTCCTTGTCACGGCGAGTACGGCGCTACCCCGTTTCTTTGGTCTGGATGCCACTACTGCCGAGCTGTCTTCCGGTGGTGGTTCGTCATCGGATGATAACTCTCCCCGACAGATCGGTACTGGCATTATAGGTATCGGTGACCCCTATGTCATTCAACTTCCCGATGGTGGAAGAGGCATTATCTGGGGTCGTGACCGCCGTATGTAAATAAGTTAAGTCGTTAAGTTTATAAAATAGAAGTCTATCATGAGATATTATCAGAATTTTAAGCGCCTTTTCGGCGATATGTGTGTGATGGTTGTTGCAGCTCTGCTGCTTTCAGCCTCCTTGGTGTCCTGTGACGAGCATGAGCCTGTAGACCTGGGTATTCATCCGGGGCATATCCTTCTTGCGGATGGAAATGTCGTCAATCAGGATGAGTATTTCAGCAGGGGTGACAGTACTGCCGTCGGTATCATCTTCTCTGAGATGATAGATAACGAGTATTACCTGGCGGTGATGCTTAGCGAGCTGCCGCCTTTGCAGTTCTGCGACTCACTGCTGGGTATGGTTCAGGGCACCAGCTGTGATATCACTGCTTTGGATGGTCGTACCAATACCATTGCCTTGTGGAACAGCTTTGACAACAAGACCTTCCATGGCAGTCCGCTGGCCAATGCCGCCTATTCTGCCCATGAGTATGGGATGAGCGACTTCATTCCTTCCGTTGCGGAGATGAAGATGCTCTATGCCCAGCGTGGTACGGTCAATAGTATCATTGAACGCCTTAATAAGCAGGATGCCAGGTATGCCGCCGTTCCTCTTTCCACTGACCGTGCCACTGATGACTGCTGGTACTGGACCAGTACCGAGGTCAAGGACAATCAGGCCTTGCAAGCCTGGCTGTTCTCCCTGAACAGCGGTACAGCCCATGAGACAGGAAAGGAGAAGGTTCATCATGCCCGTAAGGTGTATGTATATAATCCGTATAAGAGTAACTAACGTATAAAAAGAAAGGAATAGATTATGGGAGCAGGTATTTTTAAGTTAGCAGGAAAGGGTCTTTCCTACGTTTTGGGTTCCAAGACCGGTAAGGTCTTGGCCTTGGGTGGTGCTGCCTATGCTACGACGGCTGTCACTGGTAAGGGACTTATTACCATCGGTACTGGTGCTGCCAAGAATATCCTCCTGGATAAGGAGGAGCGTGAGAAGGGAGCCATCAAGGGTCTTTACCGTCAGCTTGCCGACACCTCTTTGGGTGAGGGTACTGCCGATGTTATTGACCAGAAGGCCGGTGAGCTTGCCCAGGGTGCCGTCGATGGTGCCAAGCAGGTCAAGGATGCCGCTGCCGGTGCTCTTGGTGCCGGTGTTGACATGGTGCAGGGCGGTGTCCAGAGATTGACGGGAAGCGGCCAGCAGCCGCAGTATGTAGACCCCAATACGGGCTACTATCCCCAGCAGACGATGATGAATGGCGGTATCTCCCAGTTTACTGCTCCCTTCAACAGTATTCCCCAGATGTTAGGCAATATGACGGGCAGTAATGTCACGATGACCAACCTTGCCGGTCTCATTGCCTCTGCCTATATGATGATGGGGCCTTTCGGCTGGTTGGGTAAGATAGCCTCTCTGCTGACCGGTAACATGGCTTTGAAGTCCATGCGTCAGCAGCCGCAGATGGCTTATGTCCCCCAGCAGGGGTATTATCCCCAGCAGCAGCCCTACCAGCCTGCCGTGATGCCTTCGGCACAGCAGCAGGATGATGATAATGCAGTATTCAGATCAAGACGAATGTAATTATGGAAAATAAGACTTTTGACAAGAAAGACATGCTTCTGGAGTCTGCCAGCGGTTTCTTCATGCCGTTTCCTGGTGACGAGGAGCATGATGTGGAAATTCTCCTTGGTTTCGGTGAGCAGCTTCACCCTTCCACGCGAGAGAAGTTCAATCATACCGGTATTGACCTCGCTACCGGTAATCTGCCTCTTTTTGCTATCGCCACGGGTACTGTGGTTGGTGTCGGCAATGATGCCATTCATGAGAATTTCATCATTACACGCTATGGCAAGTATGATGTGAAGTACGGCCATGTCAGTGAGGCGTACTGCAATTACGGCACTCATGTCAAGGCTGGTCAGCAGATTGCCAAGAGTGGAGGTATTCTGCATTTCGAGGTCAGGTTTGATGGTCACCTCATTGACCCTACTGACTTTTTGAAGATGGTCTATAGTAACATTATGCAACTCTCTGTTCTGGGTATCAACAATGAGGCTCAGTTTGTTGATTTGAACGTGCCTATCAAGACCGATTATGATGCTGACCAGAATGAAATCCTTCAGCTGATGCTCCGCTGGCTCCCAGAGTATATGAATGAGTTGCGTACTGGCAGCTATCACACTTCCGACCTTGTGGAAGCCCAGCTGAGGAACATCTTCATGCAGGCTGCCGAGAAGAACTATTTCTTCGAGAGCATCCCTACACTCTCCAATCCTTTGGGTCTGAGTGCTCGTAGCTCCCTGATGGCCGGTAAGGCTCAGAGTCTCTTGATCGGTGACTTCCTGAACTTCCTTGGATCACGGCACAATATCTTTGTGTCGACATGGGACGATGATAAAAAAAAAGTACTCTCGGCGCGGTTTCAGACGGGTTGATAGACCCGCTGGACACTCTGCAGATTGATGTGCAGAGCTATGATTTGAAGCGTGTCGCCTCCGTCTTTGCCGACAATGCCGGAGAGCGTTGGTGGACGAAGGCCTGGTTCAATGGCCGTGATAAGGGAGAGCCTGCTATCGAGATCAATCGCCGCATGGCAATCTCCTTTATCCATAACCAGATCAGCAAGGATGACTGGCTCACCCGTTTCTTCCCCAAGCAGATGAGTGTCTATCACAATGCCATCGACCAGACGCGCAGGCAGTTGTTAGGTATTTAATCAATATATGATCCGTTATGGCAGAACCGACAAATAAGCAACAGTTCCAAGACTTGGAATACGTCTTTGACAGGTACTACAGGGAGAATATCGCCCCTGTGGTCAAGGGTCAGATGGACTTCCTCAGAAAGAAGCAGTCTGAGGAATATGTCCGTATGCTGGATAACCGTCCTGTCGCCCCTGGCATGTCCGGTATGATGCATGCCTCCATGGTTGCCCAGGAGGCCCATCTTGTGGGCGAGTGGAACAGCAAGACCTCCGATGACCTTCTGAAGATGGTTGACGGTAAGTTGGGTAGGAACAAGAATGTCCAGCATGACTTCGCCGTGATGATTGACGCCTGGCGTCTTGCTGCCGTCAAGGAGATGGGAGAGCAGCGTTATGCTGAGCTGTCCGCTAAGTGTCCTTCCAAGGATCTTGCCAGGGAGTTTGTCTCTAACCGATTCATGCAGTTGGAGTTGGAGCAGCTTGCCAAGGCACAGGTTCCCAAGTCCTCCTTGGAGTATATCCTGAAGAAAGGCTTCGGCGAGTCATTCCCTGCCTTCCTTTCTGGTTTGTCTCTTCCTGAGGGTCAGCATGACAGTCATATCAGGACTCTCGCAGAGAAGATGTATGATGCCAATGCTGCCGAGAAGGCTGCCGCCTTTGCCACCACCTTTGCCGCTGATGCTGCCGTGACCGGTGGTTACGGCTCTTGGGGGAAGTTAGGAAAGTGGCTTGGCGTTGATGTACTTGCCCGTGGTGGTCTCTCCCTCTTGGAGAATGACACCACCTTCGATCAGATGCTGGGTAAGGAACTCTATGGTGATGAGGAAGCTTTTGCCTCTATGCGGTCGAAGGGTAAGAAGGTCAAGGTGGCGCAGTCAGAAACCGTTCATGCGGTCAATGACTACCTCAAGAAGCCGATGACCATCCCTGAGTACCGTCCGCTGTATAGCCCTACGTGGCAGAAGGCCCGTTATGATGAGCTTGCCAAGTCCGCTGCCGGTGATGCTGCCATTCATATGCAGAATGTCTTGACAGTCTCTAAGAACTACAGTTTGAAGCCCTCTGCTGTCTCTGACGTGCAGGGGTGGTTGTTGCAGAAGAGCCAGAAGGAGTGTATAGACCTCAGCAGCCATTTTCTGTCTATCGCCTTGACGATGCAGCGTAGCAAGATGAAGTCGCAGACCGTCAACGGTCAGAAGTTCACCTTTGACGAGGTTGTACAGAGGGCATACGACTATGCCCGTGCCGCTGACAAGCTCCAGAAGCAGCAGGCGAAGAAAGTCGAGACGCCTCAGTTTGAGACGGTTTCTGTTCCCCAGCAGTCGTCCTCTGAGCAGTATCAGCAGCAGAACGCTTTGCAACAGCAGTATGTCCAGCAGCAGCAATACCAGTCCCAGCAGAATCCACAGATGATGCAAGGGCCTGTCTATCAGCAGGCAGGTATGCAAGGCTGGACGGGGCTGATGAACCAGTTCGGCTTGGGTGGTATGAGTGATATCGGAAAGAACCTCGGTTACGTCCTTGCCATGCTTCCCGACATGCTTATTGGCATGTTGACGGGTCAGTCCAAGAACCTGCACCTGAAGGATAATCTCTTGCCTTTCGGTGCCATCTTCGCCGGATTGTTCGTTAAGAATCCGCTCTTGAAGATGCTGTTGATTGGTCTTGGCGGTGCCAATATCCTGAATAAGGCTGGTCATGAGATTCTGGATAATGCCGGTGTCAGTACCCAGCATAGACCTAAGCGCTATGTGCAGCATGCCGACGAGCTGTTGTCAGAGCGTATCGAGCAGCCTGCTATGAAGGGTAATGCCCTCGTTGCCACCATCGACCACAAGCCCTGTGTCATCTATATTGATGAGCAGAGTGCCGATGCCTTCTATCAGGGTAAGCTTCCGCTTAACGTGCTTTGTAATGCCGTCCTGAGAAAGTATGATGAGCAGCAGGCACAGGTACGCCACAACTATGACCGTGGCATTGACCAGCAGGAGCAGCAACAGCTCTCCCGTGGCATCAAGTAGTTTTATGAAACTATTTTCGCGAAATAGGATGTGTTAGTTAACCTAAGTTTTACTTCTAAAAGATTGTATTATGTGGAAGTTTATTATGTCTCTTTTTGTCCTTTTAGGACTGGTGCTTGCCCCTCAGTCTATGATGGCTGAGACCCGTTATGATCTGTGTGGGGGCAATTATTCCTATGTCGATTACGACTACTCTAATTGGGATGTCAATTCCAGCATGACAGTCTATTACTGGATTTACAATTCATCTAACCAGTTGGTTGCTTATGGCTGGACTCGCGATCCTGGCGCTGGCAAGGGTCGTGGTAAGATTCAGCATTGCGTCAATTTTTATGGTGCACAGCTGGATGAATGCGTTGATGAATTTAGACGCCAGGTAGATGACTATGTTCTTAGTGATGCCAGAATTAATGAACCTTTTATGAAGGATGATTCTATGGAGAAGTTCAAGGATGTTATTCCTTATAGAAAGTTCAACAAATAGTTTTCTTGAACTTCTTTACAATACAAAGAGGATGCCCTTTCGGACATCCCCTTTTTGGTTAGTATAGTTTGACGTTTGTCACGCCAGCTATGCTGTCTTTATGCTTATCTTCTGCTGATGCTTCGACATAGCTTGCCGTCTTGTTTTTTTTCATCAGCTGCTGTCTCTGTTCTTTCTTTGACAGCTTTTTCATCTTCTGTTTCTTGGTGACTTTCACCGTCTTTGAAGACGTCTGACCTTCAACTTTACAGGTGTCATTTATTGTCACCGTTGTTTTCTCCTGGCCCTGTGCACATATTGTTGCCAGCACCATCACGAGACTAATCAATAACTTTCTCATAATCATTTCCATTTAAAATACCACCCTGGGCGAGATGTCGCGGATTCTCGTAGACCAGAATGGTATTATTATTCTTTATATATTTTAGTGAGCCGCGACGCTTCACTGTTTTTTTTATTTTCGGATGTCTAACACCGAGAACCGGAGAATGAATATTATACTTCTCGCTGTATCAAGCTTTCATTTTCGGGTGTCTAACACCTCTTTCCCTACATAATGAGGTAGCGGAGAGCTGTATCAAGCTTGCCTCGATGTTAATGAACGCTTGATTCGTGAGTGGGCAATGCCCTCACGTTAAGGCCGTACAGCCGGCCCGTATGCAAAAAGACCACAGAAACCCCGAAGGATCTCTGTGGTCTTTCCGTCCTGCTCTTCAGGAGTTGGCTGGGCTTTATCCTTAAAGGTGAGCCAGTTACCATGCTCATGCCCAAGCACCAACAGCGAGTAGGAGCCTCCCATTATGTCGCTATTGCGACTTTTTACCCGTCTACTCGTTTGTTATGCTGCAAAGGTACGAAAAATTTTTGGTATCTCCAAATATTTTTCGATATTTTTTATTTTTATGGTCATCTCCAGTAATCTTATATCGTCTTGATTTAAGACCTTGAAAATCTTGATTTTCGGTATTTAAGACTTTCAAAATCGTAAATGTGTTAAATCAAGAGGAAACTTTGCCGATTTTAGGTGGTGTGCCATATTTCTATTTCCTTTGTCGGGAAAAGAAACGCATAGCAGATTATTATGGCATATAATAAGCATCAAAAGCTCAGTGATAATATCGAGGCGATCCGTATCGCTCTCCAGTTGGAACGTGACAACCGCAAGGCCACTGCCGAGGAGCTGTCAGCCCTTCGCAAGTATAGTGGCTTCGGCGGTCTGAAGTTCATTCTGAACCCCGTCTATGGTGTCAGCCTTCAGGATGACAGCGTCTGGAAGGCCAGCGACCGTCCTTACCTCAATGACACCATCCGTCTGCATGAGGTCTTGCAGGAGTTCAGTAAGGACGATAAGGAGTACCAGGCTTATTTCGACAGTCTGAAGCGTAGTGTTACGACTGCTTTCTACACTCCTGATGCTGTTGTGCAGGCTATCAGCAAGGCTTTGTCTGGTAGCGGCATTGCCGTTAATAGGTTTCTGGACCCCTCTTCCGGCAACGGAAAATTCGTCGAGGCTTTCAAGGTTGACCAGCCGGGTATGGCGGTCACTGCCTTCGAGAAGGACTTGCTAACTGGCAAGATCCTGAAGGCACTGCATCCCGAAGACCAGGTTATTGTCAATGGCTTCGAGACCATTCCGCAGGAGGTCTTGGGGACTTTTGACCTGACTACCAGTAATATACCCTTCGGGGATGTCAAGGTCTTCGACCCCGATTATACCAACAGCAATGATGGGTATAAGAAATTGGCCGCCAACACCCTGCATAACTATTTCTTCTTGAAAGCCCTTGACACCGTTCATGACGGTGGCCTGGTTGCTTTCATTACCAGCAGGGGTGTTCTTGACAGTCCTCGTAACGGCTTTGTCCGTGACCGTCTCTCCAAGGTCGGTCACATCATCAGTGCCGTCCGTCTGCCTGATGGAATGTTCAGCAGCGAGGCTGGCACCGAGGCAGGTTCTGACCTGATTATTATCCAGAAGCGCGACAGCAAGCATGTTGGAAAGGATTCTCATCTGGATAGGATGTTCCGTGAGTCTGAGAAGGGTAATAAAGGTATTACTTGTAACTGGGTTTTCACTCCTGACAAGGAGAATTACCATGACTATGGTGAGCTTGGTCACATCCTTTCCGATGATGTCAAGGTCGGTAAGAACATGTATGGTGAGCCGGCCTATGAATATCCTTTCGACGGTGATGTCGAGAAGCTTGCTAAAGAGCTTCAAGATACCCTTGAAATGGATTTCGCCAAGCGTCTGGATGTCGCCTTATATAATAAGAATATATATAAGGTCCAGCAGGCAAAGCCCAAGGCTGAACCTGTCAAGCAGCAGCCTAAGAGCCAGCAGCATGTCGGCTCAGGTCCCATCCAGCTTGACCTTTTCGCACAGTGGGATGAAGAGCAGGCCCAGGAAGAGAGTCTGGCGCCTCGTGCCTTTGCCGGTGAGCTGAAAGCCCACTGGCGTGACGGTGTCGTCGTTGCCGACGGTGACCAGCTCGGTATTCTGAGCCAAGTCAAGTCAGGTACGCCCGTCTTCAATCCCTTCAAGGATAGTGAGCTTTCTCAGCGTGACTATCCGCTCATGCGTCAGTATATCGCTGTTCGCGATCTCTATAATGAGTTATATAATATAGAGGCTGAGGAAAAGGTCGAGCATGCCGACCTGCGTCAGAAGCTCAACGAGGCCTATGACGGTTTCTTCATGAAGTATGGTGCGCTCAACGAGCGTAGGAACCAGCGTGTCTTACTCTATGACACGATGGCCCGTGACATGCTGTGTGTGGAGAATGTCGTTGACGGGAAATTCGTCAAGAGCGACATCTTTGAGCGTCCCGTCTCGTTTGTCGCTTACGACATCGAGCATGTAGATACGCCGGAAGAGGCTCTTTTCGTGTCCCTGAACCGTTATGGTCGTGTTGACCTCGGCTTTATGGAGGATATCACGGGTGAAGGCCGTGATGAGCTGCTTGCCGTCCTGAAGGGTCAGCTCTATTTCATGCCTGACGGCCAGTATGAGATTGCCGCCAAGGCACTCTCAGGTAATATCTATGAGAAGCTGGAGTTTGTCTCTGCTTCCATTGATGCCCAGGAGGATGATCCTGAGCACTGGTCACAGGAAGAGCTTGCAGCCCTGAAAGAGACCAAGGCAGCCTTGGAGGCTGCCGTTCCCCAGCAGATTCCCTTTGACGAGATTGGTCTGCAGTTCGGTGAGCGTTGGATTCCCACTGAGCATTACGAGGCTTATATGTCTAAGGTCTTCGGTACGAAGATGACCATCAGCTATGCGGAGCATATCGATGAGTATTCCGTCTCTGCCGAGAACCGTTGGAACCCTAAGATCCGTGAGGAGTTCTGCGTCCATGGTGAATATAAGGACTTTGACGGTATGGCGTTGCTTCAGCATGCCTTCCATGACACTACGCCTGACATCCAGAAGTGCGTCGGTTATGACCATGACGGCAACGATGTCAAAGGCCCTGACATGGAGAAGATCCAGTTTGCCAACAGCAAGATTCAGGAAATCCGCGACGGTTTCACGGATTATCTCACCAATCTCCCCAAGGAGCAGCGTGACGAGCTTCAGACTATGTATAACCGGAAGTTCAACTGTTTCGTCAAAGCCCAATATGATGGAACCCATCAGACATTCCCCGGCATTGACTTGAAGGCTTTGGCCGCTCCCAAGTTCAATGTCAAGGATATCTACAAGTCTCAGAAGGACTGTGTCTGGATGCTCTTACAGAATGGCGGTGGCGTGTGCGACCACGAAGTTGGCACTGGTAAGACCCTTATCATGTGTATGGCTGCCCATGAGATGCACCGTCTGGGTATGGCCAATAAGCCGATGATTATTGCTTTGAAGGCCAATGTCTCGGAGATTGCTGCCACCTATCAGGCTGCTTTCCCGCACCATGCACTTGACACCTATCTCCCCAAGCTCATCCGTGCTGGTCTGCGTGTCGCTATTTGCGACCAGTTGGAAGACCCGAAAGAGACAAAGAAGTTTGTCAAGCGCGGTATCACTGAGACGGTTGAGCCTTCTATCGGCGTGAAGATGCAGGTTGTCGATCGCCGTTCTTCTCTGCTTCCTGTAGAGAAGTCATTGATGAGTCAGATTGTCAGCGACCTTGAAACGGGCAATCACTTGTTGGGACGTAAGCGTCCAGAGGGTTATTGGGAGTTTGCCGCCGAGCATGGCGGCGCTGTCCGTGCCTTAAAGGAAGGAATGAAGCTTACCGACCGTCAGCGTGACATTCTTCTGGAGCGTGCCGACAATTATTATGGCGGTATTGCAGAGTTGGCAGATATGCTGAATATGGATGAGCAGAAGCTTCGTGATGCCCTTATCATTGACCGTGTCAAGGAGCAACGTCAGGAGCAGAACTTTCACCTCTTTGAGGATGGCATGTTCTGGTATGTCGACAGCAAGACTGGTTTCGGTCTGAATACCGATTTTTCAGAGAAGGTTGCCGAGGCTTACTATGGTGAGAAGACTGAGCGTGACGGACGCACGATGATGCGCTTCGCCACGAGGGATGATGCCGTCGGCTTCATCAGTCAGGTCTCCATGCTCAATGAGCGTCACACGAATGCCCTGCGTGACGGTCTCATCGAGAAGATGCGCCGTGCAGGTATTGATATCAATACTGACTGGCAGGAAGGTGAGCGTGTGCTTCAGCAGCAGAACGCCATTCTTCGCGAACAGCGTGTTGTTGAAAGTTCTGCTGAGCTTTCCACCGTCCTTGCCGGTGAGATTACCCGTCAGGATGTCGAGCGTGCTATGGATAGCCATCTTGTCAAGTCTTGGTTGAAGGCCAAGAATAGCAATGATTTTGCTACCATGCAGGGCTTCAACCTCTTCGGCAGTGGCACGATGCTTGTCCATGAGTTTGCCAAGGCCCGTCTGGGTATTGACAATAAGTTCGAGGCTGGTACGAACGTCTTCAATAACTCTTGGGAGATCCTTGGTGATATCTTGGAGTTTGCGAAGCAGAAGGGGCTTGACGCTGCCATTGCCGACAAGTATGATTTAAGTTATGGCTCTGATGATGTGAAATCGATTATGGAGCATCCAGATGCCATCTATACTGAGGAAGAGCTTGCTACCATTGAGAAGGTTCTTACTCCCCATGCCTTTGATGATTTCAAGGCCGTTGTTCGTTCTTTCTCCGAGGCTAAGGCTATCCAGACTGAAGAGGAGCGTATAAAGAACTATAATAATGGTGAAGCCTTGACTAAGGCTTTCGTTCTGTATGATATTGCCCAACGCAGATTGTTTGCTGAGCATCAGGGTGACGAACGCTGGTTCCGTCGTTCTGAGTTTATCATCAAGGCCGACGGTACTACTGCCTATGGTGGTGTTAACCAGAAGCCGAAGGAAGGCGAGACGCTTGGTTCAAAGTGGGTTTTGAAAAACTCTGCTGCCAAGGAACTGATGACCCTTATTGCCACCAGTCCCGTCACCGAGAAGGTTCCACTGTTGGAGATGATGCCTTCCGGCTTACAGCGTTACTTTGACATTCCTTCCCAGGAGGAGCGTCAGGCTGAGCTTCGCCAGCTCTCCGACGAGATGTTAGATGCCCTGTATGTCGCTGCCATGCCTGACAATAAGACCGTCATGTGTGATGTCTTGGATGTCATGGCTGAGCGTCATGGTTATACCCTTGACAGCAGCTATCAGGGTAGCCTTGCCTTCAACGGTGCGGCTCCCAGCGGTGGCTATTATGCTTCAGACGAAGAGCGTCTGGAAGCGTGGGAGAATGAAGAGTTTGAGGGCAACCAGACCCTTGCCGACTATATCAACCATGGTGTTGATATCTCTGACCTGGAGTTCCGTCTGAACGACCCCAGAGGCAAATATACTGCTACCGATGAGCGTATTGAGGCAATAGACAATATCAATAAGGCTATTGCCGAGGGTAAAGGCACCATAATGATGTACCGTGCCGTTCCGGCAAACATCGAGGAAACTATATTCCGTAATGGTGACTGGATTACGCCGAGTCGTAAGTATGCAGACTTACATGCTGAGATTAACGGTTGGGATGACTACCGTGTCATTGAACAGGAAGTCTCTATTGACAGCGTATGGTGGGATGGTAACGACATTGCCGAGTGGGGTTATGACGATGGAAAAGAATATCGTTATAAGAACACCCAGAACAATGCCAAGTTAAACGACTTGATTACCTATGACGACCAAGGTAATGTCATACTCCCCAGCAAGCGTTTCGATGACCGCACGGCGGACATCCGCTATATGCTGGCTCCTGATAGCCAGTCGCCCATCTTCATTAGCAATGCCCTGCTTGCCTTAAATAAGATCAAGCAGGAAAAGGCCACTCCTGAGCAGTGGCTGAAGATGCTGGAAAAGAATGGTGGCATCAAGGCTGGTGAAGACCGTTGGACGGGTCTGAGTCAGTGGTTGAAGGACTCTCAGGAAAAGTCCCTGTCGAAGATGGATATTGCCAAGTATCTCCATGACAATATGATAAATGTCGAGGAGGTTCATTATATAGAGGCTCGCAGTCTGGAGGACAGTGAGCAGTTCCGTGCCTATCAGCGCGAGTTCGACGATATCAAGGCCCATGTTGATGACCTTTACGAAGCTGCTGATAACAAGTACGGTGAGTTCATTGCTGAGATGTCCGAGAAATACGGTGAGGACTGGACGGATAATCTCACCGCTGATGAAGACCGTCAGGAGCGTTATCTTCTGAAGGTTCGTGAGGATTGTGATACCAGTTATCATACGCCTATCGAGATTGCCTATGACGAGATGATTTCCCGTTATGGTGATGACTGGGGTATGGCGTTCTCCTATTATCAGGAGGATGGACAGCTTACCATTGAGGATGAAGACAGGGCTGTCTATTTCCTTGGTGAAGTAGTATCTGTTGACCGTGCCATTAACGATACCCGTTTACGTTTCACCACTGATGAGCTGAATAACAAGCGAGAAATCGCGTTGACCGTTCCGACAATAGAAAGTTGGAACAGTAATGATGAGATTCATTTTGGCGATGCTGATGATGGCCGTGCCATTGCCTGGGTACGTTTCGGTGATACTGTCACCAAGCGTCCGTTGACGGATGCCGAGGTAGCTGCTGAGTTACAGAAGCTGCCTACTGCTGACCAGTGGGAAAAGGTCGATGGCAGTAACTTTGTGACGAAGCGTGACGTTTATTTTGCTCCTGGCACCCGTAACGATGTCGGTCACAATTATATTGTTGACCGTGACGGTCGCTTTGTCGTGGAGCTGAGTACGCAATATTTGCGTCATCATATTTCCAGTCCTTTCAACAAGGAAGGCTATGCCACCCTTGCAGAGGCTGTCGATGCCTATAACCGTTGGCAGGTTTCCCGTATGACGATGGACGAAAAAGTTCTTGTTATCGATGAGATCCAGTCCAAGCGTCATCAGGACGGCAGGGAAAAAGGGTATCGCAGAAGTATTCGTGCAGAGCGTGATGCAGTTGCAAAAATATGGTCTGATAGTGGTCGCACTGACGATAATGCCTATAAGCGTCTACAAGCATTAAATCAGGAATTGAGAAATTGGGAAGAACATGGGCAATGGAAAGATAACAAAGTTCCTGCTGCTCCGTTTGAGAAGAACTGGCAGGATCTGTGTATGAAGCGTATGCTCCGTTATGCTGCTGAAAACGGTTACGACCGTGTAGCATGGCTTAATGGTAAGCAGCAGGCCGACCGCTACGACCTGGGTAAGGTCGTTGACAGGGTTACTGTCAATGCTCCTGATGAGAATGGAAAGCGTAAGGTTGCCATCCAGCCTGTCGAAGACAATAACGGACATGTTGACATGATGTATCTCTCTGTTGACAAGGACGGCATTGTCTATTCCAACAGCAATCCCGACTGGATTGAGCGTCACGTCTCTGAGGTTGTCGGCAAGCCTCTCGCAGACAAAATTATGTCTGCTGAGGAATTTACGGTCTACGAGGGTAACGACCTTCGTGTAGGTATCTATGGCATGAAGGCCTTCTATGATGAGATGCTGCCCAGCTTCATGAATAAGTATGGTAAGCAGTGGGGCGTTCATGTAGAGGATATGGATATTCCAGCCCTTCAGCGTGAGGATTCCAGTGATGGTGTTGCCTTGCATGGTGTCAAGGTCACCGAGCAGATGAAGCAGGATGTCATGCAGGGTCAGCCGATGTTCTTCCGTAGTGGAGAGCATCAGGCTTACGGCTTCGTTCACAATGGTACTATTTATATTGACCCGCGTATTGCCACTGCTGAGACTCCTCTTCATGAATATACCCACTTGTGGGCCGAGGTGTTACGTCAGCGTAACCCCCAGGAGTGGCAGAATATCGTTCGGATGATGAAGGAAACCCCGGAGGTTTGGAATTATGTCAAGCAGAACTACCCCCATCTGAAGACCGATGACCAGATAGCTGATGAAGCTTTGGCACAGTTCAGTGGCAAGCGCGGCTACCAAAAGCTCCAGGAGCTTGTCAACGGTCAGGATGATAAGTCCATTTTCGACAAGATGATGGAGGTCTTGGGTAAGTTCTGGAGTCATGTCGCAGAGTTCTTCGGCATCCACTATACCAACAAGGAAGAGGTTGCTGACCGCATCCTCTACGACCTTCTGAACGAGGTTAATCCTTTGGATTACCGTATTACTGCCCCGACTGTCAATGTTGAGAATCCCGCTGTTCTGGGCGAGAATCCTTTTGTCCGCATCGCTGCTGATAAGGCTTTCTATGAGAATTTCTTCCGTGAGCAGCAGGAAAAGCAGATTGAAAGTGATAATTTCAAGGAGTGGTTCGGTGATTGGCAAAAGCCTTCTATTTACCGTGCCTACATGGTAGATGATGTTGCTGGTTTGAAAGACCGCTTTCCTTCTGAGTTACCTAATAAATTCTACGATCATTCTACTGTCACCTATGGTTTGCAGGCTATGGATGACCGTGAAGGTCAGCAGAAGCGTATGCACATTATAGGGCGTCTGACTACTGACAAGGTGGATGTTCTGGTTGTTGACAATCCAGAGAGCTATAATCAGTATGCTCATATCACACTTGCTACGGCTGCTGGTGTGAAGCCTGCAGAGTCCAATGCAGAACTGGAGAAGCACGCAGCTGATATCGTTCCTCTGGATGATTATGTGGATGTCACCTTCATGAATGTCCTTAACCGCAATCTCTCCAAGGTTGTCGATGCCGACGGCAAGCCTTTGGCTGTCGAGCATGGTACCCATGCCGATTTCACCGTCTTTGACATCAACAAGATTGGTTTTAACAGCAGAGATAACGGTTTGTTTGGTGCTGGATTCTATTTCGGCACGAAAGCACCTGGTTGGTTGAACGATGGTAATGAGGACTATCGTACCATGAAGGTCTATCTTGATATCAAGCATCCTTTTGAGGTTGCCGATAATATCCAGCATGATATTTATGGAGAAATCCGCGATAAGATGGATTCTCCGGCTATGCGTGGCTTGACCGTCAAGGGTTTCAATGACAATGAGATACAGGTTGGGACTTTGATAGACCATATCAAGGCTGTCGATGATCTTATTAAGAATAGTCCTGACGATGTGAATAAGCTGATTGCCGAGGATGAGGAGTTGCAGTATTACCATTCCGATGACCGTGAGCGTCTTTGGCGCTCTCGTGAGATCGCGAAGCGTTCTGGCATTGGCAGTATAGCCATGTCTTGGCAGGTTCTTATCTCTGACCAGATAGGCAGCTATATGTTTACGGCTGCTGCCATTCAGGATGGTTACGACGGTGTCATCGTTGACCGTGGCGAGGGTTATAAGGAATATGTTGTCTTTGAGCCGAGCCAGATCAAGTCCGCTACGGACAATATCGGTCTCTTCTCGAAAGAGAATAATGACATCCGCTACCATTTCATTGGTGAGCAAGGTGCTCAGAATCTCGATAACAACACTGGCAGTAATGCTATGGACATGCTGCATCAGGCTAAGCTTCTTGCCGATGCAGGTGCTTCCGCTAAGGACATCAAGATTGTCACTGGCTGGGAGCGCGGTGCTGATAACCAGTGGCGTTATGAGATACAAGGAATGAAGGACTTCAATATTCGTGGAAACATTGACTGGCTTGCCAGTCATCCAGAGGTTATCCGTTATTACGAGTTACAGCAGAAGGAGATGAAGTATCTCTTTGAGCTGCCTGGTGCAGAGCCTCTTACCGATGCTGAGCGTCAGGAGTTAGAGACATTGAAGAATCACCGTGACGTTCGTCGTTTTGACGGTCGTGTCACCATGAAGAATCCTGATAGCCTTACGCTGAAGGATTATATGGATGCTCCCCAGCTCTTTGCCGCTTATCCTGAGCTGAAGGATGTCGAGGTTTCCCTTGCTCCGATGCCAGAGGGTAAGGGCGGTAGTCTTGTGACTACTGAGGACTGGTTAGGCTTATCTGCCAACCAGAGCATCCAGCTCAATGCTGAGACGATGGCGTTAGCCCGTGACAGCTACAGCATCTCTGCCCGTCAGAAGATTATTGATGCCTTCGACCATGAGGTGCAGCATGCCATCCAGCAGGTAGAAGGTTTCGCACAGGGCGGCAGTCCCGGTCAGCGTGTGATGTTGGAGGGTCTTGCCTTGCAGCATGCCAAGGATGAGCTTGATGCCATTCTTAGTAATCCCGACTATAAGGCTTGGCAGGAAGCCGATAAGAACTATCGTCTGGTTTCCGATAAGCTCCAGGCTGTTTCGCAGCATGAGAACCGCAACTATGACGCCTTGGTTCGTCTCACTGATGCGGAGAATAACGCTAAGCGTGAGGCCTATATGCTCTATAGCGTAGAGGTCAAGCATATGGATCAGCGTGCCGCTCAGCTTCGTGACCAGATAGAGAACGGTCTTGTTCTGACTTATGATGACTATCATAAGCTCGCTGGTGAGACTGAGGCCCGTGATGTCGTGCTTCGCAGGGGTCTGACGGATGAGCAGCGTCGCCAGACGCTTGCTTCTGAGACCGAGGATGTTCCGAGGGATCAGCAGATTGTCACTTACGAGAAGAGTCTGTTGGCTGCCAGCATAACCAAGGAAGCCGCTATTGTCGGCATGGGTGATGCAGGTTATATGAACAGTCTGGCTTTGCAGCAGGCTGTCGAAGACCTTGCGGAGTCAGGCAATAATGTTATTGCCGGTTATGAAGACCCAGATACCGACGAGTATGTCTTTGTCGGTAATTCCGCTGATATTCTCAGCCGTTATAAAGGCTCTTTCGGCAAGTTGCTGTATGGTGATGACATGTCTCGCTCTTCTGAGTTCAGGGTGCCGAGAAAGGACGGCAAGGACAGTGATAAGTTCGATATTCTCACTGCCAACATCTTGCCAAAGGGTTATCGCTTTGCCGTCATCGCCAAAGATAGGGTTCAGGAACTGTTGGCTCATCCTGAGTTGGCTACTGTCAAGGCACCTGTTGTCGAGAAACCTTCTGAGGAAGGCAAGGAAGCCATTACCATTGCCATGCCGAAGGTCACCAGTGCCGTTCAGCTCGATCTCTTTGCCGACGGCCTTGCTGATGACAGTCAGCAGGAGCAGGCTCCAGTCTCTCGCGACCTCAGTCAGATCAGCTTGCCTGCCTTGGCTGATGGTGAGCATTGCTATGTCGAGCGAAAGTACACCGAGACAGGTGCTTTCAGCTTCGTCAGTGGTGACCATGTAGAGTCTTCTGCCGATGTCGCCTATATTTTCAAGTCTCTTGCCGATAAGTCTGTTGAAAACAGCTTCATTTGCATGGTTAAGGATGGTGTGCCTACTGTTATTCATTTAGGTATCGGCTCGTCCGTTGCCGTCATGGCACCCATTGAGCAGGCTTTGGTTGCTTATGCAGAGCTGAAGCCGGAAAAGGTATGGTTCATCCATAACCATCCTTCTGGTAGCTTGAAGGTCAGCCGTGAGGATATCGGTTTGCAGAAGCGTATGGTCAACATCTTCGGTGGTGCTGCCCAGCCTGGTATTATCATCAATACTACCAGCGGTAAGTTTGTCACCTATACCAGTGAGGCTGAGACCCTTGGTGAGGAGCAGATTACCGCTCTTGCTGGTAGCGACAATCCTGTCAAGGTATGGTCTTTTGACCGTCAGGTCTTCTCTAAGGATTGGAATCCGCAGGAGTCTTACCAGGCTTCTACGGCTTCTCGTGTTGCTGCCTTTGTCAGCAGCCACCGTTACGGTGACCGTGATAAGCTCAATCTGCTTATCACCAATCATAATAATAATGTTACGGGTAATGTTTTCCTGCCTTGGACAGACATCAAGGAGGCTTGTACGCCTGATGGTGTCTCTCTCATTGCCCGTTATGTTCAGCAGATGGGCGGTACTGGCTGTTTCCTTTATGGCAGTGACAATGCCATGATCAAGAGAGAAACCAAGTCCCTGAACTACCTCTCTGCCCATCTGAACCAGTATAGTGTCATCCTCCGTGATGTGATGTCCGTTGTTGATGAAAATTACTATAGTGCTCACGAGCAGGGTATTCTTACCCCTTATGCCAGTGAGCGTAGTGTTGTGAAGGATGCTGTCGCCGAGGAATACGCTGTTTCACCAAAGAGTTTCAAGCCTGGTGATATCATTATCACCTTGCCTGATTCTACCGGTGCCCGTAAGGTTGGCCGTGTAGATAAGGTTGATGACCAGTTGCTGCATTATACTGTCAGCAACGGATATATCATGGTCGGTCAGTCCCAGTATTTGGATATGGCTACTGACTGGCGGTTGGCTACTGATGAAGAGAAGCAGGCTTTTCTTGATGAGGAAAAGCGTGTCCTTGCTACTGAGTCCGGTCAGGAGCAGCAGCGTCGCCAGAGCCAGTCTTCTGTAGCTCCCCGTCGTCTTACTGTCCAAGATCGTGAGGCTGGCGGTGCTCTGGTTGACCACCTGCAGGCTATGGGTATCACGGTTTCCACTGATAGCCGTGAGAACCGTCGTGTCCTGAAGGATGCCCAGAAGGACCAGAGTGAGGCCGGTAAGGTGCGTCATTTCAAGACTGAGCAGGGCGAAAGCTATGGCTTCGCCTATAAGGGTAAGATTCATCTTGACCTTCGTAAGATTGATGCCGAGCTGCCGCTTCATGAGTATGCCCATCTGTGGTGTGAGGCCCTGCGTCGTATCAATCCCGATAACTGGAACAGCGTCGTTACAATGATGAAGCAGGATGCCGACACATGGCAGTTTGTCAAGTCTGCTTATCCTGAGCTGACTGATGATAACGATCTCGCAGAGGAGGTTATCGCCCATTATAGCGGTAAGCGCGGTGCCCAGAAGCTCCAGGCTGAGTTGGAGCGTATGACGCCGAGGGATGCTGATTACAGCAGCCGTTGGGGTAATATTTACCAGAATGTCGCCAAGGCTGTTCAGGACTTCTGGAAGCATATCGGTGACTCCTTGAACTTCCATTATGAGAGTAAGGAGGATATTGCCGATCAGATTTTGAATGACTTCGCCAAACAGGTAAACCCTGTCCAGAAGGTTGAGAAGTGGCTTGCAGCCCGTGATAAGGAGTATGCCGCTGCCGTTGAAGCAGGCGACATTGATAAGGCTCGCGACATGTTCTGGGATGCTCTCCATGAGAATGTAGGTAATGGAATCACGCCGTTTATGGCTGTTGACGGCTACCGTGGTAAGCTCGATCAGCTTGCCCATGCCGTCAAGGAATTGGATAATACCGATGCCATCATTAAGGCTGCCGATTTGATGGCGCCTTTCGTCCGTGCCGGTATGGTTCTCGTTCCTGCTCCAAGTCATACAGGCAAGGCTACTGACATGAAGGATCTTGCCTGGGCTATCTCTCGTCGTTCAGGTGCTCCCGTTGCCGACGTTCTGGTCAGTGATCCCAGAGAGAGTCAGTATGAATATAAGTATGCCCATGATGGTAAGGCCATGCCTGCCGATGCTCTTGGCATCCGTATGGATGGTGAGCTTCCTGCTGACCGTCTGCCTGTCGTCATTGACAATGTCGTTCATAGCGGTAATACCGCCGAGGCTTGTATCAAGGCTCTTGGTGGCGGTGTGGTGCTGGCTCTTGCCAGTGCCGTCTCTCAGGAAAAGCATGTTGCTTCCCTGAAGAGCCTTGCCCCTGTTGTTTATGACAAGGAAGGCAAGCTTATTCCGCTCTCTGAGCGTTTCGAGTTCAAGAACAAGTATCTTGGTCGTGTCATGAACTATAAGGATATCCAGGAGATGTTGTCTGCTGCCGATGACCAGCCCGTTAGGGTTATTGGCGTCGGCAAGCGTATGGAGATCCTTACCAAGGAGGCTATTACCTCTGTTGACAATCCCCGTGTAGGTTATTCCAAGATGATTACCGACGGTAAGGATGCAGCAGGTGGTGAGCATCTGGAGCGTAACATCTTCTATGATGGCCGTCCCCTTGGTGCTGTCATGGCTGAAGTTGACCCGCAGGGTAAGGCTACTGTGTCCTATCTCCTTGATGTCCGCGTCCATCCGTTCGATATGGCCGAGAATGCCTGGGAGGGTATCGATGGCATGGAGCTGGACGAGGACTACGACTATGGCTGCATCCGCTTCGATGATGAAGCTACGATGGTAGCCTTCTATGAGTCCCATCGGGATGAGATAGATTACCGTAACAGCCGTTACAATAATATCCATGACACTGCTTCCAGCAAGGGTCAGGCTGCTGCTGAAACCCTGTCTCTGAATATTCCCGTCCAGTACATCTTCAAGCCTGTTCCCCCCATGCATGAATGGGTGGATGTCAATACTGACAGGGATTTCCTGAAGCGTCCTATCGAGGAGCAGGAGCGTTTACGCTACCGCCAAGGTGAGACTTTGGAGGAGTACAAGAACCGCAATCAGCTCTATTGGGGTCATCCAGACTTCGCCTGGTATTTCTGGCAGAAGTATGCCGACCGTCAGGATGAGGTCAAGGCTATCCTTGGTGATGGTCTCACTGATGACAACTATCAGGATGTCATCCAGAAGATTGCCTGTCTTGTTGACTCCAAGATTGAGGGTTACGAGTTCCGCTCCTTGCTTAACTACAATAAGATGACGGAGCCTGTCCGCTTCCATGAAGTCTATGAGCAGGCTTTTGAACAGCGTCTGAAAGAGTACCGCGACCATCCTGTCCTGAAAGAGGTTCAGGGCCTGAAGGGCTACACCGTTGATGAGATTAAGGAACTTGTCCGTAACCATATTGAGGACAATTATGGTGAGCTGTTCATGGATGACGGCTTTGTCATCAAGGAGATTACGATTATCGGCAGTCGTTCCCGTGGTGAAGCCCGTGAGGATAGTGACCTCGACATCCTCCTGGAGTATGGCGGTACCGACATGAAGGAGGATGCAATGTTCAACATCCTTAATTACGAGCCTTTGGAGATTGAAGGCATCAAGGTTGACATCAATCCCATCTGTGAGCATTATTCCCTGAATACTGCTGACTGGCTGGCTCGTGATGCCATGTGGCGTGAGGAAGATTTGAAGAAACAACATAATAAGATTAAGAATATGGATATCAATGAGAATTTACAACAGTTACTCGCAGAGGTGATGCCTCGCGAGGGCATGCGCTATGATTTCGGCGCAGGATTTGTTGCTGACGACCTTGACCATCGTGTCACGAAGGATGAGCTGCTTGTAAAGACGGTGAAGAATACCGGTAACGGTTATCTTGCCGGTGAGGATATCGAGGGTTATCTGAACCTCGGTCGCCTGTCTGTCAATGAGCAGAACTTCATCTACAAGCTCATCCGTGAGAAGCAGCTTGCAGAGCTGATCGGTGAGGGTCGCCAGATGGATTGGAATGGCCTTGGTGTCGGTTTCGATCAGAACCCCGACACTGGAAACTTCAAGGAGGCCCATCTTCGTTCGCTGTCCGTCGAGAACGGTCAGCTTGTCTTCGACGGCACCATTACCGATGGTGACCATGTCGGTGAGGAGCCGCTTAATTTCATCAATCTGTCTGCCGACGGCATGGAGCGCATCTACAATGCCGTCCAGGAGGCTGTCAGTGAGAACAAGCAAGTTGTCAATGACCTTGCAGCCCTCTATCAGGATGTCTTCCGGAATGCTGTTGCCCTGAAGACGAAGATTGACACGCCTTCTGCTCTCTATGATGAGCTGAACGGTCTTTCCGCTCCTATCGAACAGGGTGCTGCCGCCTCTCTGAAGGATTTTGCCGAGCAAGGCATGAAGGCCTTCAGTGCCGGTGATGCTGAGCATCAGCAGCTCAATGAGCTGACACAGGGCGGCTACCAGCGTTTCCTTGAGGATGTTCAAGATCTTCGTGAGGATCAGGTGAGCACCCTTGCCGCTATGCTGCAAGACCGCCGTGCCGCCTACAGCGTCACTGCCCTTGACAGTCTGTTGACTGGCACTATCCAGTACTACAACGACAATCTTCCCAGTGATGCTGTTGGTAATGACCTTATTGGCTTGCTGGGAGTCAACAACGGCAAGGATCTGATGGCTTGGGTCAACAATGGTGTTTCCAACCCCGGTGAGCGTCTGCAGCAGTTGAAGGATGCCTTGGCTACCGTTTCACTGTATGATGCTGACCACCTTGTTCAGGCAAAGCGCCAGCGTGACAATCTCCCTGAGCGTATGGCCGAGGAGATTCGTCTGGCTCCCAAGACCCTCTTGGAAGGTCATTATGCCATGCTCATGAGTTATTATATGAATAATTTTGCCATGCTCAGCACTGCTGAGAAGGCTGTCTTCCAGCGTCTTGACCGTGTAGATACTCCCGATCAGCTCTCTCAGTGGGCCAGTGGTGTGCTGACAGGCAACACCCTTGCCGACCTTGCCGGTGTTCCTGACACTATCCGTGATGAAGTCTCTGAACTGGCTTATGATATTGCCGAGACCAATGATGAAGACATGCCGAAGGTCATTGAGGGTCTTCATGGTATCGGTGTTGTCAATGACATGCACCTTGACGTGCTTGTCAAGGAAGTCAACCGCATGCGTCAGCAGGCACCTGATGAAATCACCCTGTTCAAGTCTGACGGTATGCTTACCGCTATTGGTGAGGATGCCTCTAAGGTCGTTCAGATGACTGGCTGGCCTGCCAGCCTCGTGAAGTATGGTCCTAACGAGTTCGCCCAGGTTCTGCATGTCAACAGTGACGGCTTCGATGTCCTTTCTGAGAAGGATCTCAATATCCGCGTGGTTTCTTCGCCTGTCAGCATGCGTCCTGTCATGGCCCAGTCCATGAACGACACTCTTTTTGCGTTAGAGACCATTGACTATAGTATCAGCATTGCCCAGAAGGAACCTGTCCTCGTCGAGACCGATGGAAGTCTTCAGATTGGAAATTTCAAGGCTAAGACCCTTGACTTCCATCCTACGGGTCTTGATGCCATCGCCGAGGACGGCGAGAAACTGGTTATTCGCGATATCCCCAAGAAGTACTTCCATCCGGAAGGTACGCTGGTTGTCGCCGACTATATCAATGGTCACAGAGAGACTATTGAGAATGCACTGGCCATTGCCCAGCCTCTTGATTTCGAGCCTTACGACTCTCCCGATGATGTGCCGACGGTCTATGAGGAGTATAACTTGCTGAAGCAGGTTCATCCCGATGAGGTGCTGTTGTTCCGTCAGAAGGGCTTTGTTGAAGCCTTCGGTGATGATGCGGAGCGTCTGAGCAAGGCTTTTGGCTTGCCGCTTTATGAGCGTCATCTTGACAATGCCAATGTCCGCTTTGCCATGATGAATGCCAATGATTATATGTCAGTGGCCGGTGATGCCGCCCTGGATGTCTATATTGCCATGCCGGAGGCTGCCGATACCCGTCAGGCTATTAGTCAGAGCCTTGTGCGTATGCAGGAGCATATTGCCGCTGATGCTGCCAAGAAGGATATTGCTGCCGAGATCTACCCCACTGGTGAGGGTAAGTACAGTGTCCGTCTGGTTAATGCCCAGACGTTGCACCAGGTCAGCAATGCCGTTGAGCTGACTGCTGATGAAGCAGCCCGTTATCAGATGATGGTCGGCCCTTCCGCTATGTCCCAGCGCGGTGACTTTGTCATGGAGATGGCCGACAAGTATTTCGGTGAGGTCATCCGCATGAGTCAGGATGAGCAGAAGTACGAGGGTATGCGTCAGCTCTTGCAGCAGCGATATGATGAGTTCGTCGCCAAGCATGGCGAGGAGCCGCTTTATGCCGAGGTAACCATCCGCTATAAGGATGACGGTTCCTCGCATAGCGACATCATCAAGCTCAGCAGTGATGTTGATGAGCGTGACGATGACAAGATTTTCTTCAATGTCGATGGCATCCAAGATCTATTGAGGCTCGTACAGGAAGACAACGGTGAGGACTTTGACCTTACCGATATCCAAGAGACGCAGTTCTATGCCAAGAGCCTCTATCTTGGCAATGAGGTCACTGTGACCATTGACCAGCTTCAGGAAAAGGCCGTCAGCCTGTTCGGTCAGAATTTCGAGTTTGATTTTTGGAATCCAGACAAGCCTGGTTCCAAGATTGACCGCATTGATCTTGGCGGCATGCCTGACACCATTTCCATTGATAAATTGGAGATTAAGGACGGGCATCTGTCATTGTATTCTAATGATATCACCAATGATGTTGACTTGCAGACTTTGGATGCTGCCGAGCTTGCGAAGGTTGATGCCGCTCTTGATGATGTCAAGGCTTACCTCGGCCTTGCCGCCAAGGAGCAGGAGCTTGTCAATCTCGTTGGCAAGGGCCAGCAGTTCCAGCTCTCCGAGCCTATGGTCATCAATGTCGATGACTTTGTGGCCAAGGATGTCATTGACAGTGTCTCTGTTAAGGATGACGGCACTATCGAACTATTGGGCCGTCGTATCGACGAGCAGGGTGCTTCTGCCAGCTTCTCGCTGGAAGGCCGTGACGAATATAACCTGTCAGATATTGACAAGGTCCTGGATGCCGTCAAATGGGATTTGAATGGTAAGGACAGCCTTTCTCTGTTGCGTAGCAATATCAAGGAAGTTGTTTCCTCTTTGAATATTTCCGAGTATGGCACCCTCTCTATCCCTGAGAATTTTCAGCGTAGGACTCCTACGGGTGAGATGATCACCCATGTCGGTGTCTCTCAGGACGGCACGATTATGGTTCCGGCTATGGTCAGTGACCTTTCCCAGATAGACGATGTGAACACGCTTCGTGACATCTATCAGGGTGTCGCTGCTGCTGCCTTGGTGCAGGAGATTGCCAATAAGCAGGCTTTCAAGTCTGACGATTACAGCATCAAGGTTCGCTTCCAGGAACCTTTTGCCATGAGGGATGCCTATAAGGAGATGCGTCAGGTTTCCAGCGTCTCTCTCTCCTATGCCAATGGTGACCTGATTATCTATCCGTCAGAGCCTGACGGTATGACCATTGCCATGGGTGACGCTGACTCGATGCGTCTGTTGCTCGATAAGGTGCGTGCTGAGCAGCCTGCTGTTCAGTTGCAGGCCGACCATGAGTCTGTTCATGTGCAGTCTGCAGATGATAAGGTTGACATTTACCGTCGTGTTCATGGTTGGACGCATGACGATCCTGCCCTTCTCTACAGCAATACCGAGGTTGAAGTATTCTTCTATGACAATAAGACGAACACCGTTGAGAATATCGATAACGAGGCCGGTATTGATGCCTATGAGAACCGCGACGGTTTCTTCCTTGTCAGAGCTGAGGATTATGACGAAGCCTATCGTCAGCTTGCCGAGCATGACCAGGAGCAGGGTTTTGCCGACCCTCTCTCTGCTGAGGAGATGAAGGTTCTTGACAAGCACCTTGTGAATGTCAAGAATGCCCTCCGTGCTACGGACACCAGCAAGTCTTTGCTGGCTCATGAGCTGACAGGTATTCTCATTGACCTGAATGTCCATGATGCGAAGAATATCCGTGAGTACTTCAGTAACCTCTTCAAGGATATCAACAAGGAGGATAAGAAGGATTTGCGCCAGCAGTGGAATGCCATTGAGGGTCTTGCCGGTGGCAGTCTTCGTGAGCTTGCCTGGGCTGTTGCCTACAGGATGAGTGACGAACAGATCCGCATGATGTCCTTCGACCAGATTCTTGATGACAATAAGGATGTCCTGGAGCGTTTGAAGAACAGTCCTATCGACCACAGTCAGGACAAGCCTTATCATATCTCCATTGGTACCGACAACCGTCCGGGTGGCGTGGAAGGTGAGTATCACCTCCAGTTTAAGCCCGACATCATGCGTGTCACCTTTGGTGAGCAGGAGGATATCGCTAAGGAGTTAGGTGGTACGATGCGTGTTACCAATGGCGAGGAATGGGCAGATTTCTATGATGAGTCTTCTGCTGTCAAGTTCGCCGAGAAGGTCATAGCTCTGAATGCCGACCGTATTGTTGCCTCGCGTGACAATGCCGCTGAGGAGCGTCGTGAACAGCTCCGTACCCTCTTGGGTGAGGTTATCGGCACTCATGGCCAGTCTATCGCCATCAATCCTACTGATATTGGTGATGGTGTCAAGGTTGTCTATCTTTCCAATAATAACGGAACCATCCTTTATGATGGTGAGAAGAATGGTGAGGGTTTGGTTAATCGCATACTCGACATTGACCATCTTTCCATTGCTTCTGCCCAGTTCCTGATGAACTCTATTAACAGTGTTCAGCAGAAGAAGCAGGAAAGTTATCTCCAGCCGCTCACTGATGAGCAGTGGAAGGTCATGTCAGAGATAGGCTATCCCTATGCTCCAGGCAATGCCAAGGAGCATGATAATGCGCCTGTTCCTGAGATGATTTACTGGCGCTATGCTGCCGGTATGTTCTCAATGGATGATGTGGTTCGCTCTTTCAGCACCACCGGTTATACCGTTGGTGAGAATGCCGAGCGTTCCCGTGAGATCCTTGCCGAGCTTAACGAGAAATATCACAAGCTCAATGGTGACCTGAAGCCCCTGTCTGCCAGGGAGCCTGCCCGTGAGAACGGCTTATTCTCTGTTGAGGAGATTCTGAATCATGATGATAAGTTCCGCTATCAGCTCCTCAGTCGCATGCAGTCCGATGTCAAGTATTTCCTTGGCAACGGCAACCGTCACGTTCCTGACTTGTGGGCCGGTGATATAGATAAGCATATCGACCTGATGTTCAAGCTGTGGGATTCCTTCAAGGAAAAGCCCGAATGGCTGAGCCGTGAGGAGATTGCTGTCTATGCAGAGCAGATGCGCCAGCCTGCCGATGTTGTGCAGCTTCGTCAGCTCAATAAGGAGTTGAAGGACATCCTCAAAGGTGCCGGTCTGGAGTATTCTCCGCTTGCCCAGCAGCTTGACATCACCATCAAGTCGCTGTTTAACAGTGACGAGGATCGTCATCTGCATTTTGCGACCTTTGATGATGACCGCATCCATCTCTATGAGAAGATAGAGGATGCCTATGATGGTCGTAACTATGAGGTTATAGACGAGCTGAACCCTGAGAACCAGTTGAAGCTGGTGAAGGGTCTTGTGAATTATTATCGCAACGAGGATAATAATGTCACGCTGCTTGTTGACACCCAGCAGGTTCCGAGCTATGCACTCTCTGCCATTGTCAATGGTGACTTCAGCGGTATCGATTCCGAGGAGGATGCCCAGAACATTCGCGACTTCATGGAGCGTAAGGCTTATGAGGGTGCTGTTTTTAGCCCCCGTGAAGAGCATCCGTCCTTCACCAGCAGTCCTGCCTTCGGTCTGCCGACCGACTGTGTGACTGTCGATATTTTGCGTACCAGTTCTATCAAGCAGTTCCGTGAGGAGCATTTAGAGGCCTCTCGCAACCTGCCGTTCCCGGAGGTTGTCGAGGATGCCCGTGTCCGTCTTGACCATGCCTTGCAGGTTGCCCCGTTAGAGGTTGGTAAGGAGATGCACATCCCCGGCAATACTCATTTTGCCGTCAAGGACTACGACTGGTTCAACCTTCAGGAGCATATCAAGAATGGTGGTGGAATACCCCATGCTTATGCTTTGGTCAATGACCAAGAGAAGGGCCTTGGTTTCCTGATGGGTCGTGACGCTATCTTCACGCCTGTTGACAAACTCCGTCAGGAAGACATTGCCAAGCTCGTCTATGGCTATCAGTCTGCCGTTCTCTATGAGCTTGTAAAGGCTAATGGCGCTATCCAGCTTGATGAGCCTGTGGAGTTCGTTCATACCACTGCCCTTGGAGAGAATATCCAGGGAGCCATTAAGGAGGTCAGTATCCATGATGACGTCCTTCGTTTCGACGGCACCCGCCAGTGGCCTGATGGTCATACCGAGAGTCTGAAGGGCTATGGTATCTCTGACGGTGGTATGGAATCACTCTTTAATAAGGTGTTGGCTATGAATCTCCAGAAGGAGCATGCTGCCGCTGTTGGTGTCGATGAGACCCATCCTCTGCCGAACCGCCGTTACACCCCTGAGCAGGTTCAGTATGTCGTTGCAGGTCTTGGCGAATACCTCCAGAACATCGTCAATGAGCGCTATAATACCAATGGCGACATCTACAGTACCGAGGTTCAGGAGGGTATGAAGGAGTATCTTGTTTCAAGTACCAATACCGCTCAGGATGCAGCCTACGACATGATGGTTCGCGTCCTGAAGAAGGCAGACATCAACAAGCCTGGCATTCTTGCCAGCTGGGGTGTTGATAACATCGAGGCTACATCAGAGATGATTTCTCTCGATGCTGTCAAGGCTGCCGAGAAGAATATGCCACAGGAGAGCCGTGAGCAGCTCTCCGAGCGTCTTTGGAGCAAGCTCAACGAGCTGCTTCCTGAGAATGGTGACATGCTGTTGTTGAAGCAGCCGTTTACCATTACAGAGGCCCAAGACCTTGCTAAAGGTCAGACTATTGATGTTTTCAACATCCGTCGTTCCCTTTCTCCTGAATACGATGCTGTCTGTGTCTTCGTTTGTGGCGACAACAAAGGTGGTGTCAACACCTATCGTCTGACTGCTGACGACCTTCATAAGGTAGAAGCTATTCTGGAGAATAAGGATTATACCCTTTCCTTAAAGAAAGATGAAGGTGTAGAGCCAGAGCTTCGTGAGGCGAGAGGCTATTTGATGGATGTTATCAGTCAGGCCCTTGCAGAGATGAACGGTCATGTGGAGATTGCACATACCGAGCTTTCTTCGGTTGCCATCAAGGGCAACTGGAAGGATGAGGGTAACGGTCATCCCTTCATGGAGGTTATCAAGGCAGAACATAATGTCCGTGATGCCGAGTTCCATGATGTGCATGCCGAGCGCTATGGTTTTGATGAGGTTATCGGCCAGCTTGACTATGCCGATACCTATGCTCTTACTATCGCTGTCCGCGAGGCTCAGATTGCCAATCTCGTTGGCAAGGGTGATGAGATCAGCTTCGTCGATGGTCTTGCTGTTTCTCAGGATGACCAGAGCATCGATAAGGATTATATAGACCTGATCAAGTTCGACCAGGACGGTAAGCTCAACATCATCGGTCACCGTCAGGACGCCAATGGTAACATTGTCAACTTTGACCATGGTGATATGATGTATCTCGATGGTTATGATGACCTGCTGGCAGCTGTCAAGGATTTGCGTGAGCAGGAGGCCTTGGAAGAGGAAGACATAGAGAATGTCTCTGAGGATGCCGGTATCACTTTCTCCGATGATGATCAAAAAGTCATCAAGGAGGCCGTTGCTACCTATCTCACTCAGTATAACAGCGATTACTACCAGTCCGACGTTGATGTTGCCGGACGTGTCGCTGCTGCCGACCTTGCCTCATGGTCTGACGTGAAGCGTCTTGGCAGTGAGATTGCGGAAGACATCCTCCGTGATGCTGACAGCCGTGATCCTGAGATTCTGGACCGTTATCTCCCGGAGGGCATGAATACGATTGCCCACGAGTCACAGCGTATCGGTTCCGACACGCTGGAGAAGGCGAAGGTTGCCCTGTTCAACCACGAGCATTATATCGCCGATAACGTGAAGTCCAGGATTGCCGAGGTCAACGCTATGTTGCCAGAGTATAACGCGCTTCGTCGTGCTGCCGACAACAACTTCATGTTCAGCCATCCTACCTCTGCCTACTCTTTGCAGCAGAACCCGCGTGATCCCCAGCAGTTTGCCTTGATTGCTGTCAAGGATGGCAATGGCGAGTATGCCACTGCCTTCCTGGAGTTGCCGGAAGTCATGGCTAAGGTTGAGAAGATTGAGAATGATTTAATAACAGAATATCCACAACTTAAAGATTTTACAGCTATGGAAGAGAACAAGCAAGAAGAGGTTGCTCAGCAGCAGGAAGCTCAGGAGCAGCAGGTGAACAACGAGCAGCAGGCTAAGCCTGCAGCTAAGAAGGGCTGGAATATCGACTACTCCAAGTACCAGATTCCAGAGGGTATGACTGTCGAGAAGGCCCAGGTCTTCAAGCTCACTACGGGAGCCAATGCCGGTAAGTATGCCGTCAGTGCCGTCATCAATGGTGAGCGTAAGACTCAGTCTATGTATAAGAATGATGTCGATGCCTACTTCAACAAGGATGACAACGGCGTCCGCAAGGCTACTGCCGAGCAGCTTGCCGTCAAGTATTTCGATCCCAACACTCTGAAGAAGTCCGTTCCTGTCAAGGAAGAGACGCCTTCTGAGCAGCAGGAGCAGGCTGAAGGCCAGGCTCAGGAGCCTAAGAAGGCTGCTGGCGAGAAGAAGAATCCTTTCGCCAATATCGACTACTCTAAGTATCAGATCCCGGAGGGTTTGACTGTTGAGAAGGCTAATGTCTTCAAGCTCTCGCAGGGTCCGAATGCCGGTAAGTATGCCGTCTCTGCCCTTGTCAATGGTCAGCGTCAGCTTCGCGTTCTGTATAAGAACGACCTCGATGCTTACTTCCAGCGTGGCGAGAATGGTGAGCGTCGTGCTACCCTCGACCAGCTCATTGCCAAGTATTTCGGTAAGACTGCCGAGAGCATGGCTGTAGGTTCTGTTCAGGAAGCCGAGCATCTTGTCCAGGAGCAACAGGAGGATAAGGATAAGAAGGCCAAGACCGTTGCCGACAAGGCTCAGGATGAGCAGAAGAAGCAGGAAGAGCAGAAGAAGGCTGAGGAAGCCAAGAAGAAGGAGGACAAGAAATCCGTTCCTGTCTCTATCGTCCAGGCCCAGTTGATTACTGGTGCTCTTGTGGCTGCTGCCGCTGCTGATGGTGTCTTCATGAATAAGGATGGTAAGAAGTCACCTGACTTCGCATCCCGTGAGCACATGACCATCAGCCCGTTCAATGCCATGATGATGGCTCTGCATTCCGATGCCAACGGCTTCAAGACCAACCAGTATGTCACCTTCGGTGATGCCTCCAACAACGGTTATTCCGTCAAGAAGGGCGAGTCTGGTCTTAGCTACAACTGGTATGCCCATGACAAGTATGTCAATCGCTTCGATGCTGAGAATATCATATCCAAGGAAGAGTTCGAAGCCCTTCCTGCTGATAAGAAGGAGCTTTACAAGCAGCTTCGTGTTCGTGAGGAGAAGAGTGTATTCAATATCGACCAGACCACGATGGTTCATCATAAGAAGGACGAGTACAATGCCATCCTCGCTGCCGAGGATAAGGCTGTTGTCGGTCGTGGTCAGAAGGAATCCTTTGATGGCTATTCCAATATTGAGAATCTGAAGAAGGACAATAACATCAATGCCATGTTGCTGCTCCGCACCGGAAATGACACCTACGAGCTTCACGGTGAGGATGCTGTCAAGGCAGGCAGTATTCTTGGTTTGAAGGTCGCTGACCATCCCGAAATGAAGGATGCTGAAGGTGCTGCCGTCAAGGTTGTCAGCTTCCCTGTTGCCGATCTTGACTCTGTCCTTCCGAAGATTATCCGCAGTGGTGAGCGTGTTGCTATCGCCGACAAGCCTGAGAGTGAGGCTGTCATCAAGCGCTATGGCACTGCTGACCGTATCTATAAGGATATCGCCGACCTCACCGAGAAGATGAAGGTTGCCGGTGGTGACAAGGTTATCATCAGCTCTATCCATGAGACGGGTTACGACCGTGAGACGGGTATTCTCCATATCAACGACTCCCGTGTCTCTGCCCCTGGTGAGGAAGTCAAGACTGCCATCACCCGTGCTAACGACCTCTACCGTGCCGTCGCTCTCTATACCGGTGCTGCCGACCGTCTGAACCGTGGCGGTAAGCTGCTGCCGGAGGATGCCGTCAAGTATGACCGTCTCGTTTCCGAGCTTTCTGCCGGTGTTCTGATGAGCCGTAAGGGTCTTCCTGCTGCCCTCTCTTCTGAGAGCATGCAGATGGTTCCATATTTCGAGCGTGAGCTGAAGGAGGATCCCAAGCTTGTCTCTCGCCTGGAGAGTGATGTCAACAATGCCGTCAAGGTTGTCGGTATGCTTCGCAAGGGTGAAGCCGTTGACTATGCTGCTATCCGTGGTGAGAAGTCCATCGAGGCTATGCGTCCGAAGTTCTATACCATCTCTTCCGACCTGGCCACCTATCCTGATATGGAGACCAAGACTGTTGTCCTTGTGAAGGACATGCAGAACAAGAGTGCCGCTGTCATTCTGCCAGCCGGTGCTTCTCTGGAGGTGAAGAACGAGGTTCCGGGCATGAGCAAGGAGCGTATTGCCATCTCCCTGAAGAAGGAAGGCTTCGACGGCGACAAGATTACTTTCTACAATGCCGGTGGCTCTCTGGGCCTGAATCAACCCAATGAGTTCTTCGCCGACAAGGAGGTGCTGGTCGGTCACCTGAAGCAGTATGAGTTCGTTGTTGACCAGACCCTCGATCTGAAGGAGGAGATTGCCCGTACAGGCATGGTTGACATCGAGCAGGTGTCTATGATTAAGGATGACGAGAACCGTAATGTCCTGTATATCAAGCCTGCTGAGGGCAAGCCTATCACCGTCTATCCTGAGCCTGCCGACATCAAGATTTTCTTCAACAGTCTTCGTACCGAGAACTTCGATGCCGTCCGTGAGAACCTTGGTCAGAAGTACTATGCTTTCGTCAAGCAGTTCCCGGAGATGGAGGCTGGCGTGCTGATGCCTGAGATTCCTGAAGGTGTCGACATGAGCCGTATTTCCAAGGTCAATATCGCCAAGGATAAGTACAACGACAAGCAGTATGTGCTCTTCGCCCAGATCGATGACGAGAAGGTTCACCATGCCCTCACTCCCGATCAGGCCAGCCGTCTCTTCCTTGTCGATGACAAGTCTCTTTATAAGCAGCTCCTCGCTGCCGTTCTCTTCGGAGAGAAGTTAGGTATCGCGGAGGGCCAGGAGGCTGCCCAGTTTCGTGACAATCACGAAGGACAGGGTGACCATCATGTGGAAGAAGCCGGTCAAGCACCAGAAGTCGACTCTCAGGAAGAAGATAACGAAGAGCGCCGTGCAGGAGGTATGCATCGTTAATCTTCCTTTGCCTACTACAGCCCAGGGCGTGTCTGTTAACCAGGCACGCTTGGGTTCCAAGAAGAAGAAAGATAATCAGTAACAGTATTCACGATATTTATCAGATTGACATATGACTCCAGAGAAGCAACAATTCTACGAGCGCCTTGCCCCTGCTGCCATGGAACAGCAGATCAAGTACGGCATCCCTGCCTCCGTCACCTTGGCGCAGGCATGGATAGAGCATGGCAACTATTCCAAGGACACCAACAACTATTTCGGCATCCATGACGATGACGGTTGGTGGCGTAGGAATGGCGGTCAGACCGTTATTCTTAACGATCACGGGAGGATGGCCCATTTCCGTGTTTATAGCTCTATGGAGCAGGGTATCGAAGACCATTCCAAGTTCTTCTTCCGTCAGAACTCTCGTTATAGTGCCGCCCATGGTGTCTCATCCACTGATGAGAAGTTCGCCGAGAAGTGGGCCTATACCATCTGCCGTGCCGGTTATGCCGAGCGTCCCAAGGATAACCCTGACCGTTACGCCAAGTCCATCATGGGCGAGATCAATTCCTATGACCTCACCCGTTTTGACCGTCAGGCCAATGTCCTTGCCGCCCAGCGCGGTACTGTCGTCGGTTATATGCGTGGTCAGGGTTCTGCTGCCATGCAGCCCTCTGCTGGTTCCGGTTATGCACAGTCCGGTTCCTCGCAAGGTTCGTCTGTTGCTGTTTCCAACGGCTACTGCTTCCCTGTCGCCGGTCTGAACCTCGTTATGTCTGATGGTTACGGTATTGCTCCTACGGGCTACCGTGACCATCCCCATAACGGTATTGATTTAAGAGCCAAATACCAGGATGTCTTCGCCACCGAGAACCAAGGTAAGGTTGTCGATACGGGCTATCAGAAGTCCGGCGGTAACTATGTTGTTGTCGAGTACGACCGTGCCGATGGTGCCAAGTGGCGTGTAAGCTACTGTCACCTGAAGGACATCAATGTCAGGAAAGGTGACACGGTGGATGCCGGTAAGGTGCTTGGTGTCTCTGGTAACAGCGGTAACAGTACCGGTCCCCATCTGCATCTGACTGTCAAGCGTCAGGAGGCAGGCAGCAGTGAGTTCAAGACTGTTGACCCTCTGCGTTATCTCGCCGAGGTCTCTGTCAGGGGTAACCTTCATGGTACCGTCCTGAAGAAAGGCACCAATAATGATCTCCTTGCCAGTCTGAAGGCTGGTGTTCACACCAGACCTACTCCTGCCGATGAGCTTCTGTTGGCTCAGCGGTCAGGTAGTCCGCAACTGCAAGGTAGCCAGTATCAGCAGAGCGCTGTCGCCATGCAGCAGCCGTTGAATGCTGATGCCCTTGTGCAGCAGTTCGGTCAGGCAAACGATCCCTTGCAGATGCTCTCCTATATGATGCAACAGCAGAATATCCAGGGCAGCAGCGAGGGTTTCCTGAGCGGTATGATTTCCACCCTCTTCAAGGGTGCCATGCTCCTTGCTTTACAGCTCCAGAACGGAAACGGTCAGGAGCCTGTAGATCAGGCAGACCAGATGGCAGACACCCGTACCCCCGAACAGCAGAAGTTAGACGCCGTCCTACGACGTCGTGAGACTCCTGATGTCGAGAAGGCCCGTCAGATGGCTTCCATGTCTTTTGACGCCGAGAGTCCCGAACAGCAGCAGAATGCCGGTGTTCGTCTCGCTTAGAGAATTTTTATTCATTATATCATCTATTTTTTAATTTAATTTTCAATGTTATGATTAAGTGTGAAGTAAGCATCTGCGCTGCTATCTCGCGCAATGCAAGTGTGAAGGAAGACAAAGAGAAGAACCCCTTTGTCAGTTTCGGTGTCAAGGTTCCCATCATGGGTCGCGACAAGGAGAAGCTTGATTTGGATATCAGTGTGACCACTGATGGCGGTAAGGAGATTGCCGCTATCTATACCACTGGTCGTCGTGTTGAGATTGAGGGTGTCCTTACAATCCGTAAGAAGGACGGCAAGCTCTTCCTCAACCTCCGTGCTGCCAATGACAAGATTCATCTTGGCAAGAGTACCTATGGTGACAAGCTGGAGGGTACGATGGAGTTCCGTGGTAAGATCGGCAAGAATGGCGTCGAGGAGAAGGAGGACAAGAACAAGAAGCTTTTCAAGACTTTCTCAGCCTTCTCCCTGGATAAGAATGGTGACAAGAACGACTTTACGTGGGTTCGTTTCCTCTATTTCGATCCCAAGGAGGGCGAGGATTTCCTGCAGGCCAACACCTTCATTGAGGCCAAGGGTGATCTCCAGATGGGTGTCTTCAAGGGTGCTCTGTCCCTCGACTGCCGCCTCATGTCTGTCTCTCTGTGGGACGTTAAAAAATAGTTTTCGGCTGGTAGGGAGGGAGAAATTCTCTCTCCCTGTCATCCTTTATGTTTCACTTAAAAGTTAAGATGATGGCTACTATCAAGCAAGGCTCCCAGCCTTCCGTTCCCAAGAGTAATGCTCGCCGAAGATGGCTGATGCCTTTTGGTATCGGCGGTACTCTTCTGCTTGCCGGTGCGCTCACCCTTGTCAGCCCTCTGTTAGGTGCGCTCGTTGCCGCTACGCCTCTGGCCTATCTCACAGCCAATAAGGTGTTGCTTCCGGCATGGCGTTCCGTTAAGCAGCAGGCTGTCAGTCTGCTGCGTCCCGGACGTTCCAAGGTTCCTTCCGGTGACTACGGGAATCTCAAGGTCAATGACGGTGGAAAGACGGGTAACGGCATGGTCGATGCCTTGGTTGACAAGCTCCGTCATAACGGCTTGCAGGTCTCTACCGACTGGAATGCTGCCAAGGACATCTTACAGCAGCTCCCAGAGAAGTACGAGGCTCTGAAGCGTGACGATGCCAAGGTCTATGGCTTCGTCTATCGTGGTACTGTCTTCCTGAATCCCAAGGAGACAGGCCCTGATGTTCCTATCCACGAGTACACCCATGTATGGGCAGAGGCCTTGCGCCAGCGCAATCCACAGGAGTGGCAGCGTATCGTGGAGCTGATGAAACGTGAGACTGCTATCTGGAATGAGGTTGTCAAGACCTATCCCCATCTGGAGAATGATGACCAGATAGCCGATGAGGTGCTGGCCACTTATAGTGGCCGTCATGGTGCCCAGCGTCTTGCTGAGTACTGTCAGAAAGGTGAGAAGCCCCAGCAGGTTTTCAAGAATCTCTTGGCTGCTTTGGAGCGTTTCTGGAAGGATGTCTCGCTGTTTTTCAAGCGTGACATGCATTACAATACCGCCAGTGACCTTGCCGATCGCGTCCTGAGCGATTTCCTCACGGGTGTCAATCCTAACAAGTATATTGATGAGAATACAGTCACCCTGAATGACAGCGTGCCGTTGGCCAGTCAGGGTTCCCATATCACTAACAATAGCAATACCAATATGAACCAGCGTTTAGAAACACTTCTTTCAACCGTTCTTCCGGATAACGGTCGTATCGAGCTGCCAAGGCCTTTTGCCCTTGACCAGCGTCCCTCTGTCGGCGTTTATGATATGAATGCCAGGTATATCCTCCGTACTGACGACGGCTTCCGTTTCAGTGACGGTGACTATACCCTTCCCTTGTCCCGTCTGATGGATCATCAGGTCGGTGACTTGTGTGATGTACTGGAGGAATACCAGCGAAATGACACCTTGAAGGCCTCCGACAAGGAGAATGCCCGTGTCGATGCCGCTGTTCTTGGCATCCGTCAGCTTGTCGCCGAGCATGGCCGTATGCTGGACACCGATGTATTCTTGCAGAACCCCGTCAATATCGGTCATGGCATGCAGGTTGTCGGTGTCAGTGTCGCTTTGAGCAATACCCGTGACGATGCCGTTATCTTGAAACATAAGGAGCGTAATGCTCTCCATTACAGCGACTACCGCTATTATGACGGTGACCTCCAGCATGGCACCAAGGTTGTCAACACCCTCTCCAGCCGTCAGCTTGCCGCTGTCAGTCAGGAGCTGTTGGCCATGGCACAGCGCCATACCCTTGTGCCGGTCAACAAAGGCTATTACCATAATGGCAGTCAGATGTTCGCTGCCGTCGATGGTGCCTACCCTGACAGGATGATGACCGGTAAGCTCCGTGCCAATCCTATTGTCAGCGGTTTCTCTTCTGACAGCAAGTGCATGCTGTTGACGATGAAGGACGAAGCCGTCTATCGTGGTGTCACAGACCAGGAGCAGGCTGCCTTCAACCGTGCAGCCTATCAGGTGGCCCAGCGTCTCATCAACCGCAACTGTGCCGTCAAGGAAGGTGATGATGTCGTAGTCATTCTCGATGACTACAGCCGTGCCAACCTCGACCGCGAGGAAGAGCCTCTGAAGAATGCCGGTGGTGACGCCCTGAAGTCTTTGGAGGTTATTGCCAAGGCCATTGATGGTGATGCCGCTGTCATCCGTGAGAGTGACCATGTTGTCAAGGTTCGCTTCTCTGATGGCAATGCTGCTAACCGCTTCGCTGGTGACTATTTCCAGCGTTCACAGATTGCCCGTTCTGCCGTTTCCCATCTTGCCCTTTTAGGTGGATGGAGTGATACGGAGAAAGAGTTTGTCAAGGCTTACCTTGTGGAGCATGGCGGTGTTGACAAGCCCACCCGTGAGGCTGCTGCCGAGCGTCTGTTCAATGCCTCCGGTGTTGACGCTCTGGATGTCGCCGACACCCGTAAGGATAGTGTGAGGAATGAGCTTCAGGGTTTGGCTCAGTCGATCCCTGTCGTTACCTATTATTTTGCTGAAGCCAAGGATAAGTTCAACGAGATCATGGCTGGTCAGCAGTCCACTGAGGCTGCCGACTACTTCCCCTTGCATATCGGTGCATGCGGTATCTTTGAAGAGACCACTGGTGACGGCCAGCGTGCCTTTGTCGCCTTTGACAACAGCAATGGCGACAACTGGACAGAGGATTTCAGGACGATGAAGGGCGCTGAGCTGTATGTCGGTGGTGTTCTCTCTGCGGATGATATCCGTCAGCTTGAACGCCAGCAGTTCCGCACCATCGACAAGCCCTTGCTTATTGATACTATCATCCTAAGTAAGGATGATGTCTCAGGCAGTCTTGCCAAGAAGCTGCCCTTTGATGAGCAAGGAGAGCTGGAGGTTAAGATGGCTTTCTACGATGGCTATGCCGAGGAGTTGCGTCAGCGTGACGGTGTGGAGCTGTCTGATGGTGACCGTCTGAAGCTCACCTATCCCACTATCGCTGCCGTTGCTGCCAGTCAGAAGATGCAGGATGCTATCGGGGATTTTACCGACCGTCAGTGGCGTGGCAGCACTTTAGGTGAGAAAGTCTATGATATTGCCTTGAAGTATGGCAATGCGGGTAAGCTCTATGAGCGTGTCACTGAGGTTCCAAGGGAGATAGGCGACGTGGAGCTTATCGCCCAGGATGCCCTTTATGAGCGTATCACCGATACAGACGCTCATGTCTTTACGGGTCAGCAGAAGCAGGCCTTTACAGCTTATCAACAGTCCTTTGGTACTGATGCCGACAAGAGTCTATACCTCTCTGAGCGTCTGATGAAAGGTATTCAGGACCGTCTGGCTGCTGCCGAGGTTCCTGAGAGCCGTGTCAACGATGCCCAGCATGAGCTGGCAGAGTTCTTCCGTGGTGTGGAGCGTGATGTACCTCAGAAGACAGAGGCTGACTTTGTGAAGCTTGCCATGCCATATCTCAATGACAGATATGAGTCAGTTATGATTTCTGCCTCTATTCCCGTCCACGAGAACCCATCCGGCAAGTTTGCCCATCAGATCAACCAGACGCAGGGTTATACCCCACAGAGTCTGGGTGTTCTCTTCAATGTCAAGTATTTGACCATGCAGGTGCTCTATGACCACCATCACACGATGGAGTCTGGCCATGAGTACCATACTGTCCTGGGGCTGTCTTTCGACCAGCTTACCCCCAAGGAGGTCAACAGTCTCTTTGACTCCCTCCAGGGTGACCTTGAAGAGAAGGGCAAGTTGCTTGCTGCCGGTATCACCGAGAGTGAGGATGACAACGAGGAAGTCCTCTTCGATGTTGCTTTCGACCTTCCCCATGATGACCAGCAGCAGGAATTGGCAGACAAGCACCAGGTTGAGACTGTCGATGAAGAGAATAATATCTCTTCCTTCAACGACTACGACGATGCCATCTATTTTGCTGCCGAGAATCTGGCAGCCCTACAGCAGCGTCCTGACTACGGACAGGACTTGCGCGATAAGGACAGTGTTGTCAGTATTGTCATTGAGCGTATGAAGGATTCCTCAGCCCGTGCCTTCACTCCTGAGCAGGCTCAGGCTGTCAGGGATTATGTCGCCCAGAGCTATGATGTCAAGCAGCGTATGGCCGATGTCAACGACCTGTACTATTCTGCTGCATCTTCTTCTGAGACGAAGAATATTCCTGACTCATGGAAGGAGGATGTCAAGAAGGAGCTGGACGATCTGGCCCTTGGCATTTTCCGTGACGAGTCACGCGGTATGCACCGTTAAATGTATATTTCATGGATTCACGAATTTATTCACAATTTAAATAGTTTAATTATGGGACGTTGGCCTAAGAGAAATGATTCGGGTGCCGGTTCACAGAACCAGGCTTCCGCGCAGGGTCAGACAGGCCGCTGGCATGGCCAGACAGGCGGTGGCACTGCTGAGGAAAAGGCTTTTGACCTTTTCGCAGAGATGATGATTAACAAGATTGAGAATGCCAAGGGTGATTGGAAGAAACCATGGTTCAGTACGGAGATGCCTTGGCCCAAGGCCTTGTACGGCAAGCAGTATAACGGCATGAATGCCCTGATGCTGACTTTCCTCAGTGAGGCTCGTGGCTATCAGCTTCCTATCTTCGCCACTCACGAGCGTATTTTCTCCTTGAATTTCGACAAGGATGAGAAAGGTGAGCGTGTTCCCTTGGTTGATAAGGAAAGCGGCGAGAAGCTGCCTTTCGTCCATGTGCTGAAGGGTGAGCAGTCCTTCCCTGTGTTCCTTTCCCAGACGAATATCGTCCATAAGGACACCAAGGAGAAGATCTCCTATGCCGACTATGTGAAGCTCTCTGCCGATGAGCAGGAGAATTACAAGGTCTACCACAACAACAAGGTCTATCTGGTCTTCAATGTCGATCAGACCAATTTGAAGGAGGCTCGACCTGAGATGTACCAGAAGCTCGTTGATGAGAACCTTCCCAAGAAGCCGGAGGTTGCCGAGGGTGAGAAGTTCTCTTTCGAGCCGTTAGACCAGATGGTCGAGGGTAAGCAGCCCTGGTTGTGTCCTATCGAGACCAATAGCGGTCAGAAAGCCTGCTATAACAGTGGCACTAACAAAATTTCCGTCCCTGAGAAAGCCCTTTTCGAGCAGGGTGAGGAGTTCTACGGAACCCTTCTGCATGAGATGGCGCACTCTACGGGTCACGAGAGTGTCCTGAACCGTTTGAAGCCAGCCGCTTTCGGTAGTCCTGAGTACGCCCGTGAGGAGCTGGTCGCCGAGATGTCCGCTGCCCTCTCTTGTCATCGTTATGGTATTTCCAAGACACCGGACAGCCGTATTGAAGAAAATTCCGCTCTTTATCTGAAGGACTGGCTTTCTGCCCTGAAGGAGGATCCTAAGTATATCAAGACAGTGCTTAGTGATGTCCGTGCCGCTACAGGCCGTATCAATGTCATGGTTGACAATGCCTTGGAGGTCATCAATAAGGAGTCTGCCAAGCTCGACTTGCGTGATGATGATGACAATACCATCCAGTATGATGAGGATGGCAATGCCATCAATGTCGATGACGGTCATTATGCCGCCGACAAGAAGCAAGGCGAGGATGAGGGTAACGGCAAGAAGGAGGATTCCCATGAGGAGCACCGTCCCCATCGGGGTCGTTAGTCCTTTTCATGGCATCATAAAAAACCATCCTATCTCTCACAGACGGGATGGTTTTTCCATTTACTAACTACTAACCATTAATGTAATCTAACCATTAAATAATAATAACTGTTTAAGTCTTATGAAAAAGTATATATTAACGTATTATTTTTCCTTAGTCCAGGAGGTCAGTGTGCATCTCTACCTCCTTGTTAAGCTGGTATTCCACGAACTGCTGAGCTGCTTTCTCGTCCTTGTTCAGACCTCGTTCGCTACAGAACGATATGAAAGCATCACGGCGCTCTTCCGAATGGTGGAACACATATGTCAGATGGTCTATCTCCCCTTTGTGGAGCATTTCCTGCAGTGTTTCTTCGCTATGGTAGCCTTCCAAAACTCTCTTTTCCATACTCTTCACTTATTTAGGGGTTATACGTGCATCTGTCTCATAGCCTGTCCTGCGGCGTTCTGCTGTCCCTGACGGCGCATCTCCGCTTGCATCTCAGGCGTGAAGTCCTTTTCTGCGACATATGTCATGCTGCCGTTGTCGTCGGTCTTCCAGCAGCCATATATGCCGAAATTGTATTCAGGTAGCTGATCTGCCTTGGCCTCGCGCTGCCATGCTATGGCGTCGCCGTCGGCTGCCCTCAGTCCTGTGATGGCCTGCAGGTCAACACCCAGTGAGGTGATGTTGCCGCGTTCGTCAGCCAGTTGGATGATCTTACCTTTAGTGATGTCATCCGTCTGCTTGCTGCTGATAGAGAAGTCACGCTCTATCAGTCCGATGTTATGTCTGATGACCCCTACGGGTACTGACATGACTTGTGAGATGGTATCATCGTACTGAACGTAGCAGTCGCCCTTGCCTTCTATCTCTGTCACGATAACCTTTCCGCCGAGCAATGCCCGTTGCTGGTTCTCGCTGAAGGCTGACAAGTCGTGGGTTTCCCATTTCGGTGACAGTGCCACGTCTACGGTGCCGTCATCCAGGCGTACCAGTGCAATACGAGCTTCTGACATCACTTTTTCGCCGTCCTGGTTGACGGTGACGATAGGCAGTATCGGTGACTCTCTCGAAGACAGCATGCGTGTCAAGACCACCGATGGAAGGTCATCGATCATTTCCTGAGTCAGTCCGAACTGAGCCAGTTTTTCGTAGGGCATCTCGCCCTCTTTGAATCTTTCAAAGCTTATCATAATACCTTGTTTTATATTTATATATTTTAAATTCACTGGCAAAGGTCGGAAAAGGTATTGAGAAAGGCAAAATTTGATAAAACTTTGTCTTGATTTAACACATTTACGATTTTTATCGTCTTAAAAGCGTTAAATCAAGAGGAAAAAACACAGAATTTTTGTGCTCTGAAATAATGGGATTATTTTTGCGGAAATCATAAGAAAAAAGAGCATGAATTATAGTAGAATTTTATCAGTTTTATGGATGACGGTCTTTTCAATGACCGTTTTCGGGGCACCCGATGGTGATGAGTCGAAGGACAAAGAGTATTGGATAAACCGCTATTCCAGCGTGAGCTATCCAGTGAAGAATCTGAATGTCAGTTCCACCTTCGGCATGCGCAAGGATCCTTTCACCAAGAAGCAGGCCAACCATAACGGGTTGGACCTGAAGGCAAACTATGAGGATGTCTATTCGATGTTTGACGGTATTGTAGAAAAGGTAGGAAGTGATCCTCGTTCCGGCAATTACCTCACGATGCGCTATGGCGCATTTACCGTGAGCTATTGTCACCTCTCGAAGAAATACGTGAACCGTGGTGATACGGTGTGGGCAGGCGATCCTATTGCCGTCAGCGGCAATACCGGACGTTCTACCGGTCCCCATCTGCATTTGACCGTGAAGAAAGACGGGAAGGTGACCAATCCCCACACCTTATTATTATATATTAAGAAGGTGAAGCAGGAATGCCTTGCCGCCCTTGGTGGTGAGAAAGAGGTGTCGGAGCCATGGAGCTGTAACGACTTCATATCCCGTTATGCTGCCATGGCCATGGATCACCAGAAGCGGTATGGCATCCCGGCATCAGTCACACTTGCCCAGATGGCCTTGGAGTCGGATTGGGGCCATTCTGAACTGGCCACCAACGGAAATAACTATTTCGGTATCAAGGCCACCAGGAAATGGGTTGCAGACGGCAAGCCCTATAGCTTGCATGATGATGAGAAGCGTAATGAGAAGTTCTGTAATTACGCTACTGTCGAGGAGAGTGTCGAGCATCATTCCAGGCTGCTTACCAGCAAGCGCTACCAGCGTTTCTGCTCTTATCCGTCCACGGACTACCATAACTGGCTCAGGGGCATCATCAAGGCCGGCTATGCCAGTGCCAACAACTATGTGGCAAGTTGTGAGAAGATTATCAAGAAATACAATCTCCACAAGTATGATATTATAGCCAACAGGCTATAACGTAGGATTATTATTTTTCAGCATGATATGAATACTATTATGAACAGAGATCAGATTATAAGGGAGAATTTCTGGAACCGTTTCCTTTATGGTGACGCCATTGAGCGTCAGCGTGGCGAGGTCGCCCGGCTGGAGAAGCTTGTCGCTTTGTCGGAGAAGATATTGAAGAGCCTCGCAGACTGTAAGAGTCTGCTGGGCCTGCTTGCCATCCATAAGGATCTATGGGGTAGCGGTTTCCAGAATGAGAACCTTGGCCCCAATGAGTGTGGAATGTTCCGGACGAAGGATATTGCCACCATGTCGCCTGAAGAGGTTTACCTTGGTAACGTTTTCGGTCTATGGACTTTCACCATTCCAGAATGGGAAGAGAAAGGTCATCAGTGGTTTGGATATAATTACTTCGGCATTCCTTCTACAACCACCAACTATGAGGTTGTCCTTAACCAGTACAAGCGTCTCTTGAAAAAGAATGTCGAAAGCATCACGAGTGATGCCAGAGATTTCCTGTATAACTATTATCTGTTAAACCCTAAAGCCAAACAGCTATGAAGACGGTTGTGATGATTTTCGTTCTACTGCTGCTGGGGTTTTTCTCCGTCTGCAGTGCCTTTATGGAAAAAGGCGAGTATATCTCAGGGGATATGTAGTTCTTGGTTTATCGCTATTGCATCTATGAATAGAAACGGTATCTTAACCACCAGGGAGGAGGTCGAAGCCTCCCATGCCTCAGAGTATCTGTTCCCTACTGAGGACATGACCTTCAAGGGAACTCTTGACTCCAGGATCTGGGGCAAGAAAAACTGCCTGGTCTGTAATTTCACTGCTGACACCGGCATGAAGGTTAAGCTGATAGCCTATTTACGCAAAGAGGCTACAGGTAATACCTATAGCCCCAAGAGATGTGCGTTCAATTTCGCTGACGAGTGGGTAGAAGGCCTGTCCTTTGTCTGCACTGTCAGGATGAACGGCAATGGCCGTCATGTGTGGGTATCAGCGGAATGACCTTATTTCAGTCCGTTGGCGTTCTTATAGTCCTCCATGTCTGCCTCACTCCGGAAGTTCAGTCCGTTATAATAATATTGATTACTTGACGTGCTCGGCGAGAGCATATTGTTTAGGATCCGTGCCACCAGTGCGGCATACAGTAGTTGTTCAGCCTGAAGCTGTGCTTTCTTCTGCTGGGCCTGCTTCTGTTTGATGGTAGCTTTCTTGCTGTCTTCCTTCGCTTTCCATACATTATATTTCCTGATAAGGTCATCAAGGAATCCCCGGCCTATCCTCAGTACGGTTGATGAAGTTTCACCTGCTGTCTTCTCTTTCACGAAGAGGTCTATGATGCCTGGCATCTTCGCCTCGTAATTCTCATAGATAAGTGTCGTGATATCTTTTTTGGCCTCTCCTGAAAAGGAAAGGTCAATGTTCGTATGGTTGTTCCAGACTTCCAGCGTAATACTGTTCTCCCTAATCTCCAGTCCACAATACTCTACCGACGGTGTCAGCTTAGAGATATCATACTTTCCGTATTTTGTCGGTGCCTGGGCATGACAGTTGGCGACTGCCAGAACTAATGCTATCGCCATCAGATAGCGTTTAAATGTTAGTTTTTTCATATTCTGCAAATTTTTTGCAAAAATAAAAATAAATTTTTAAATAGACAAGAATAATAAAAAATTATTTATATTGTTTCACCGCCTCGGCTTCTCTTTCGCAGAATCAGGCATAATGTCGCTGCATGGGCAGCCTGTCTACAAATAATATGGATCCCGGCCAGCTCGTAACCAGGACTAACGGAAAAAACGATTACTATCTTACAAAAATCTTCTTTCTGCCCTTAATATATAGACCTGACTTATTGATATTGCTTACACGCTGACCACTCAAATTGTAATAATAGTCATTCCTATTACATATGTCAGACGACGGTATCATGTTGATGGATGTTGTCGTCGGATCACCATATTGCAGTGCATCAATATACCGGAAATACTTGCTTCCGTTCTTCTGTAACAATCCGTCGAAATACTGCTTATATGGGTCAACCGATGATGCAGGGACATGAAGCTTGCAGTTCTCTGAACTCGTTTCAAGCCCATGTACGGCGTATTCGGGTACTCTGGCAGCATAACAATAGATATTCGACAGATTACAGCAATCATTGAATGAAGAGTTACCCATCTCTGCCAGACTCGACGGGAGTACCACGGATTCCAGATTTGTCAGTCTGTCAAAGGTGTATTCTCCGATATACGTCACACCTTCATTGACAACAAGATGCCTGACATCATCCTCATAGCCATTCCATGGTCTAATATCTGGATCAGCAGACGCACTTCTTGTAACGGTACCAGAATCATCAGAATTAAATTCAATTTGCGGAGTATTTCGCATTCCTTCATCAATCAAAGTATAGACTACCGAATAAGATGGATATGGCACGTGTCTAAAATTAAAACAGAAGGTATATCTACGCCCTGGACTAAACGAGTTATTAATAGGGAAATAAAAAGCATCAGCTTCATCGCCAGCGAGAATGATATTACCATTCCTCTCCAACTGTGCGCGGAATTTCAAGTAGGTCTTGCCGTCTGTCGGAGCGGGCTGTCCTGGCATAATAACTTGACCGCTTCCGTCTGACGGCTGGGGAAGGACAAACAAGGCATTCTGCTTGTCAGAATCACCCGATGATGTAATTTTAACCGTTCTCTTATTTATTACCTCATTACTCAAATCGGAAGAATAAAGGGTATAGTTGACTTTATTATAATAGCCGCCGACTTCGGTACTGCCGTTATACACAAGGTGACCGTCACTGTAGAGGTTCATCAAGGATATCTCCTTAATAGTCGCTTTAATGTCGTTGCCATAGCCATAATTCTCTATATTTGCTGTGAAAAGAACTTGAGAGAGAACATGATTGAAGATCAAACTTACAGGCTGATATGATTCTGGCTTGGAATTATTGTTACTCAAAGCCATCATCAAATCCTCCTGTTCCGTGATAGTCGTTGGAACATGAATATCTTGTGACAAGGAAACAGCCCCCTCCTTTGAGGCAGCTGACTTTCCCGTAAAATTCCGGCTCTCTGATGGCGTGACAGCCAAGAAGGACAGATTTCCAGACGGCCATGGTTGAACGGGTTCATATCCCCATTTATTGCCAGAAAACGTTGATTTTCGTCCATTTCCGTTGTCATCGCCCATATACAAAGTACCATCATGTTCCCTGAAGGCCCACACCTCGAATTCTTTGATAGACGATAAGTAACTTGTTACTCCCCGAGTAGGATGGTCTTCAGAGAGTTCAAACCCTATCGGGATGAAACTGTCGTAATCATACATTCTTCCCTGACCGCTGACAGTCAGAGTTTTAGAAGATTTGTCGAAACTATAGGTGACATTAGGACCACATTTACCGCTATCGTCGGCACTTGCTGTTATCGATAGCATTACCATTGTCAATGAAAGTAAAATCTGTTTCATAACCGTTATTGTTTTTGCCATTTGGCGTTATCTGAAATATTTCCAAGGATATTCGAAGAGGGAACATCGCCAATTCTGGTGATATGAAGAACATTATCATGGTCTTTATCATGTCTGGCGAGGGATGTCATTTAACTATAGTATTTTACTCTATTTTATAAGAAAGTGAAACAGAGTTTTTTGCCGACGATGTTCTCTTCGTGACAAAGGGAGCTGAGCCTTTACACACCGATATCTTAGCATCAATATCATAATAAGAACCTTTAGGGGTTGTTGTTACCACAGAAAGGGTAACCTTATCGCCTTTATTGAAAGGGCCACGAATATCGGAAAAAGAATAGCTACGCTTATCCTTGACCTCAGTTTTTCCAGAACCAGTATTATTGATGACAATTGACATGGATCCGGAATAGCTACCATAGTCTCTTTCAAATTTACAAGACACCTCATACTTGACATAATATTCTGTACTGTCAATGTTATCGTCCTTATTGCATGATAGCAGTCCGAATATAACAAATGATAATATAATCAATTTTTTCATAACTAATTAGGATTGTTTATTGTTTTTCTTCTTAACCGTCTGCAAAGCTGATGCATCCCTACCCATGCGCCCAGCTCCAACAGAGCCAGCAACAGGAAGCATCCAATAAATGCTACAGGGTATATGAGCCATGCCAGATGTTCCGCTATAATGACCGGATATGTTATCAGTTTATCCATTGCTATTTATTGTTTTTGTTGTTATTCTTATTATTGTTCTTATTATTGTTATTCGGGTTCTGTCTGTTCTCCGTTTTACCATCCTCGTTGACAAACTGTTTCTCGATCTCCGCTATCATCTCCTCCACGTCCTTGGTAACGCGGTTATACACCTCATATAGTTTGCGGTCACGGTTTTCTTTTGACCCGAAGTTATAGAATGTCGGCAGCGGGAATCTCTTATAGTCCTCTTCCTCTGCCTTGATTTCTGCCATGTCGAAGTTCGTCTTGCAGAAGAATTTCGATGTCTGGAACTCCTCGGACTCCTGGATGTTCATCGATTCATCGTATTTGATGCGTTTCTTCATGTAGAGCATCTTGAAGATGAAGTTCAGGAAGTCGACGGTCTTCTTATGGAAGAAGCTGGTGTTGGTCTTTGTCGGTGTAAAGTCTCTGGCCACCTGTCCGCATATCCATCCTGAAGGCATGTCCGATATCTTGGATGCCTGTACCATCGAGTCCATGTTCTCATTCAGGTTGATGCTGGTGCGGTCGCGGTCGATGGTGACGCCCTTTTTGAGTTGCACCGTTTTGCCGAAGATGTCATTTGACAGCCATTCCAGCGTCTCTTTTGAGCGTGCTGAGCCAGACACCACGTTACCGATGGTCGTGATGATTTTCTGCATGCCCACCTTGCCGTAGTCTGCCTCCAGCTGTGGAAGCTCCTGGAAGCCGAGGATGACTGCCACCTTATTTGAACGTGCCGTACCTATCAGGCGGTCAATCTTGTGGAAGTACAGTGTCGGCACCTCATCCACGCAGATGTCTACGGGGATGTTCTTACCCTGTCCGCTGTTGACGCGAGTCACCAGACGGTTCAGGATCATGGCGTTCAAGGCACCGTTGATAGACTCTTTTTCCGGGTCGTTGGCAATGAGCAGATAGGATGGATGCTGTGGGTCTGATACTTTCAGGTCGAAGTCATCCCCGTCCTTATGGAATACCCAGTAGGCTTCTTTCGTTGCCAGACGGGAGATCTGTACGCGCAGTGTACCTATCATACCTTCCAGCTGTTCCATGGCCTTGTTATGGAATGCCGTCATGAACGGTCCCAGCAGTGGCAGACATTCCGGGTCGGTTTCCAGCACCTGGAATATCGTGTTATAGTCCTTATTAAGGAATGACAGTACGTGTGGCATGTCCGAGTATTTGCCCAGCCAGTAGGCAGGCTCTTCCGGAATGGTATGTTCCTTGTCGGCGTATGCCCGTCCTGACAGCTTGGCGTGTCCTGTTTCCTTGTCTATGTAATAGTCGGGAAATAGTTCCGTGCCGTCTGCCCTGTATGGCATGCGTTTATAGTTCACGAAGAAGAATATACATGCTGCCAGGAAGTTCACGGCTGATGTCTGGAAGAACTGGTCAGAGCCGCCACCTCCCTCTTTCTTACCTTTCTGCAGTGACTCTACCAGCGTCTCTGCCGTTTCCTGTGCGGCGGCCAGTGAGTCGATGTACTTATGCTGGATAGGGTTGACGCGACGGGAGTATTCCACATCCACGAAATTGATGATGTTGAACTTACACCCCGGAGGTGTCTTTCCCAGTTTCTTGTTCTTGCGGTAGTGGTAGTATAGCTTGGTTGCCAGTGTCGGGAACTTATAGTCATATACCACCATGGAAAACCCTTTCGCTGAGTGCTGACGGATGAACGGCTCTATCACCGAGAATGTCTTACCAGAGCCAGGCGTACCCACTACGAAGGTGCCACGGAAAGGGTTGGTGATATTGATCCAGCCATGACGGAACTTCTTCTTATAGTAGTACCGCATGGGGATGTTCACCGAATATTTGTCTGCTTTGTATTCCTCACATTGCTCAAACGACTCGTTCTCCAGGTTGAAGCGGTCTTTCAGCATGCCGTCCTTCAGGTATTTCGAGACGTTATCCAGTGCAATATGTATCGCCACCGTGCCGATGATGGATGTGACGGCATACAGCCAGATGTGCAGTGGGAACCCAGCCATCGGCATTCTCATCATGTCTGTCAGGAACAGCCATACAGACAGGATAATCAGTGTGACGCCTATCCCGATGGGGATAAGCACCATTTTCCGTGCGTCATACTCTATCTGTTTCTTGTTCTTGGTACCGATGCAGCAGATGATGACCAGCAGCAGTGTTGTGAGCTTGCTGTATGGCATGTGTCCTGGCTGGTATATCATCCAGCGTCCTATGCGCTCGTGTATTTCCACCAGCCAGTTTCCCACCGGCTCCAGCATCTGTGGTGATACCGCATACTCGAAGAACTCCACCACCACTGATATATAGATGAAGATGCGGAGGGTGGTATATAGGCCCTGTAGTTGTTTTGACTCTTCCATGATTTCTGATTATTTATTATGCGTGAAGGATCCTTACTTCCATTAGCGGTGTGCGCTCGTCAACATAGCGGCGACGTGTCAATGGAGCCTTTTCTATCGTGGTACGGTGTGCCTGGTAGCTGATGGGCTTGCAGCGCCAAGTAGCTGCTGCAAGTTCCTTGCCACCGTTATCCTCCTTCACGTTCTGGTTGATGACGGCAACGATATTGTTGACATCCTCCTGGTTTATCCGGTCTGAGGTGATGATAGCCATCCCCTCTGCTTTCTCAACTACTTCGATGTAGCGTCCACCGATGACGGTGTCCAGTCTCTTGCGTAAGGCCGTCAGCCTTTTCTGTTCCTCTGATTGTCTCATAGCTTATATCTGATTTAATGCCTATCGCCATGCCCCTTTCCAGCGCAGGCGGCAGCGTTCGATGATTTCTCTCCTTGACTTGGGCTTGTAATGCTTGTCCACGATTTCGTTCCAGACGTCCAGGAATGTCGTGTATTTGATCATCAGCGACATTCTTCTGAGCTGGTAGTTCGTCTTCTTCAGCTTCGGGCGCATGCCGAGAATGATCTTGATGCGTTCTTTCTCTGTCATCTTCGCTCCGGAAAAGCACACCTTGTGGATGTCCTTGGCGATATCCAGGCTGGTCATCACCAGGTCTGTATATATCTTGTTACGCTTCGATGAGAAGGCTACTGCCAGCGCGTTTGCCGGTGCGTCGCTCACGACGCTGTTCAGCTCCTTGATGTTCTTGGCCACTTCCGTTATCTCGTAGTAGATGCCGTACACCTCTGCAGCTATCTGTATCACCTCATTGAACTGGTCCAGGTATTCGTTGAACTCGCGCTGGAAGTTCGTTGTAGCCGACACTTCTTCCTCCATGAAGATGTGCATACCCGACATCACCAGCTGTGCCCGCTGCTGGGCGTTCAGTGCCTTCTTTGATTGTTCGGTGAACATCAGGACGGTCGCTGCACGTGTCGGGTCGGTGTATGGTATCTGACCATACATTCTGCCTGCCATGAGGCATCCTATGAGTATAAGTATATATATTCTTTTCATCTTCTGTCGGGATTAGTTGAGGTTTTTATAGCCTGTCTGGGCACGTACCCACCGTTTGTAGGCCTCGCGTGCTATCTCGCCGTGGTCGCGCTCTATCATTCCTGCCGTTGCCTTGTTCCAGACATCCGTCAGGGTATAGTAGGAAATGCTCAGTGCCAGCTTGCGGAGCTTGCGGTTGAAGTCTTGCATGTTGTCGTTGACCTGCCAGAGTATTTCCGTGCGCTCAGCGCCTGTCAGCATGTTTGCCTTGCCGCCGACGGCCAGCGTATTCCGAAGGATGTTATACACCTTGATCAGTTCCGAGGCCGTCTCGGCGTAGAGGTTGTTCATCGACATGGTGGCTACCACACCCTGTGGGTTATTGCCTACAGCATTGATGATCTCGTACAGATGACGAAGCGTGATGACACCCTCTGCATAAAGCGTTGTCGCTGCCTTCAAGCCTTCGGCATAGCCGGAAGCCGTCTTCAGGTACGAGTTGTACTTGGACTCCCAGCTCTTGATGGAAGCATATTCCGCGCCGATGGCACTCTCCAGGAGTGCCGTCTTCGTCATGGCCGTTGTCTGTTTCGACACCGAGTTGTTGATCAGCTCGCCACCGCCACCGATGGCTACCACCTGTGTGCCGTTCACCTCTACGGCCTGTCCGCTGGCTTGCAGCGTTGCTGTCGTCATGAGGCCCATGACGATGCCTTTACATACGGTTCGTAATCTCATGGATGTGCTTCATTTGTTTATTATACTCTACTCTTAGGCGTATCTCCTGTACGACCTCTTCCTCTTCCTCCACACCTATGATGTCGAGGTTCGGCAGGTTCCGGTCGCCGGACATGATGGTAATGGTCTTCAATCCCGTGAGCTGCTGCAACAGCGATCGGTGCTGCTGGTAGTCCACGACACGATAAAGCTCCATATAGTCTGTCTGGTGTACCATGACACCATGCAGATAGATAATCTGCTCACCTGTCACGATATATTCTATCCTTGACAGTGAGATGATCTGATAGAAGAGGTATGCAGCCACCACCATAGCCAGGAACAGCAGTATTCCGTGGAATATGAAGCTCGTCATGAAATATGCTATCGTCAGGGCGATACACAGTACCACCCATAGCAGCTGATTGATGATGAGCTGCCTGAAGCATGGCTTGATGGATATTTTATCGAATGGTGTCTGCATAGACTACTATCTTATTTTGTTTTTATCGGGACATGCCGACACTGCGGCTTTGTTCAACTGTATTCTCCTGTGTCATGCTCTCGAAGGCTGCTGCTGTCAGTACAGCGGCATTCTCCCTGCCTTGGGTCTTCTGTTTCCCCTGGTTTTCCGTCGCCGAGGCATACACTTCCGGCTTCGGAATGTTATACAGCGACTCGTTGGCTGTCGTGAGCATTCTCTGCCTGGTGGCGGCATCCTGTCCTTTGATGTCTGCGCTGGGCATCAGTTTTTGAAGGAAGCTGATCTTCTGCCGGTCATCCAGTGCCAGCATCCTGTCATGTTCCTGCTGGGTCATCTTCCCGTTGTAGGCCTTGCCGTCCAGGACTACCGTCACGCGGTATGACTGGTCTTCCTGCGGCTTGATTGTCACCTTACCCTCTTCGGCTGCCAGCCGTGCCTTCTCGCCGTAGTACTGTGCCTCGATGGCATGGTACTCTTTTTTCAGGTCTCGCATCAGGGTCACGTTTTGGTCTGCCTGCGTGTAGTCCTCTTTTTCTGTCAGTCCGATACGGGCATACAGGATTTCATTCTCCAGGCTCAGTCTGTTGATCCTGTTCTGCAGGCGGTCCATCTGTTGCATCTCCGGGTCAGATCCCTTGTCAATGGGAATGATTCCCTGTCGGTAGTATTCACCCTCCATGGCTTGCAGCAGGACACTTTCCCTTTCAAAGTCCTTGGCTTTCGCCGTATAGACATCCTGCGGTACACTCCCTTTACTGATTTCTTCCTGCATATCCATGATACTCAATTCCTTCTGTAGTCTTTCTACAGTCAGTTGCTGCTTCGCCATCTCCTGTGCCGTCGGTGCCTTGATCTCGAAGGACACCAATCCTGCCAGAAGAGCCTCTTTCGTTTGTGTTGTCTTCTTTGCCATAGTATATATGTAATAGGTGAATACGATTCGGTTAGATGCCTCGGCCTATGCCGCCCTCCTGCTGGATTTCCCGTTGCATGTCAGCCTCGAAGGTCGCTGCCGCCACTTCTGCCGGGTGTACTACGCCTGGCTTGAAGTAATGACCGCCACCTATGTGCGATTCGTATATCTCCGGTCGCGGACGGTGTGCAATGTCATCGATCATCAAGGCAGCGTTTCCGACCGTTACCACTGCTGCGAGGATGGCTGCCCCGATATTCACACCCTGTCCCGGACGTGTCTTGATATCCACCTCGTCGAATATCTTCGCGAACAGTTTCATGCGCTGCATGTCATCCACTGCCATGAAGCGGTCGAAGTCTTTCTGGCTGATCTCGTGTGAGATAGCTTTGCCGTCGATGACTGCAGTCATCTTGTATTTCCCCTCCTGGTGAGGGTCTTTCTCTACGGTGATATCGCCCACTTCCACCTCACGACCATGCTTTCCTTCGCGGTAGAAGCCTTTCTTCTCGTTCAGGGCCTGCAAGTCCTGGCCGCTCACGCTGTTGGAACGGGCATTTTCTATCGCCAGCTGTTCGCCGGTGATATATACTTTCTCATCCGCTACGCGCTGGGCGACACCCTCATCAAGGTTAAAGAGTTTGCTGAAGAATGCCAGCTGATCAGCCTTTCCCATGGTGTTGAAGTCCGCATATTCTAGGCGGTTTATCTCCTTGGTAACCAGCTCGCCATTAACTCTGGCTGTCAGGACGTACTTGTCCTGTAAGTCCACGAGACGGTCTTTGCCTGCCTCCTGTTTCTGTTCAGGTGTCAGGCGTTCAAGCAACTCGTTTGTGGTGTAGGCTGCGAGGTTGCTCACCTCCCACTTTCCTTCCGGCTCCGTGCCTGAACCCCAAGGTAGCGTCAGTTTGTTGAACTGGTCGCTGTTCTGTGCGAAGTGAAGTATTTCGCTGTCGCTTAGCTCCTTGTTGCGGAACTCTCCTGTCAGGACGCTGGGGCCTCTCATGTAGCCGTTCTGGACGTACATGTCATCTCCTCCCCTGCCGTCGCCTCGATGGATTTCCACCTCGTCGAACTTCTTGTCGAACAGCTTCAGGCGGTGTTCGTCATCCATGGCCAGGAACTTATTATAATCCTTCTCTGTGATGCCGTGCGTCACTCTCTCGCCGTTTATAACGGCAGACATGATATAGTTGCCTCCTCGTGTCTGTTCCACGCGGATTTCCCCTACGACGGCCTCGCGTCCACCATCGACGCTGTTGAAGAAGGCCTTGCCAGACAGCAGGGTTGTAATCTGTCTGCCGCTGATGGCATTGGGATCCTGTTTGATTCTCGCCTCTTCTGCGTTAATGCGGGCCATTTCCTGGCGTCGTGCCTCTTCGTAGCGTTTGCTCTGCTCGGCGATTTCTTTCTGCTCAGCCAACAAGCGTTCCTGTTCGAGATAGGGTGTCTCGTATTTCTGGTAGGCTTCGCCGTCCTTTCGGAGGCCGATGCCTATCATATCCTTGCTTTCCAGCATGTCGCGTGTGATGCCCTGCTCGAAGTCTTGGAACTCCTTGGTGATCTTGTCGTTGATGATGCCAAGGCGTGTCTCTATTGATACACCGTCCTTGCCTGTTGCCTGCGCTGCTGTCAGTTGGCGAACCTCCTCATCCGTCAGGCTATACTTATAGTCACGGTGGTTTGCTGATGACTGGATAGTCAGTGTCTTGTTGGCAGCATCTACGACGATGCCGTGTGATGACAACACCTCCTGGAATTTCGCATTGGTGAAGTAGATGTCTGCCGTGATGGTGTCAGACAAAAGCTTCGCCTGTCCTGTGGGTCGCGGCTCCGACTGTAGCAGTTTTATTTTCGGGTCGGCATTCACGATGTCGATGACATCCTGTGATGCCTCCTTACGGTCTCCTTTATAGTAGAAGCCGTATGCGCCTGAGCGCATCTCTCCTGGCTTGATCCTGCCGTCGAGTCGTTCTGCCACCATCGGACCACCGGCGCGGAATACGCGGTCGTTGATTCTTCTGAGGTGCCAGCCGTCCTGATGACGCGGTCCCCATCCGAGGAAGTCCCCGAACCAGCCAAGACCATGACGGTGTGGCGGTCTGAACATCGGAATGCCTACGCCGCCTCTGTAGCCATACTCGCCGACACCGATACGGTAGCCGTGCAGTCCCATGGCTACACGTCCGCTGGCGTTGCGTGCTGTCACGAATCCCTGCGGGATGTCAAAGTCCTTGCGGACGATGGACACAAAGGTGTTGTATGCCTTTTTGTTGTGGTAGTTGGAACCCCAGTTCATCAGGTCATCTACCTGACGGTTACTGAGCTTATAGTTCAGGACAGGAGAGTCATGTCCCATGACTATCAGTTCCGGCTCACCGAACTTGTTCAGTGAGATATGAGCCTGCATGCCGTTCCTTCTGAGGATATCCTGCAAGCCAGGCGAGACATCCAAAGCCCTTGGATTGGTGAATTTACGTATAGCCATATTCTTTTATTTTCTTATTTTCGTATTATCAATAATATTTATTTCCTGCTGCCGAGTATTCTCAGCAGGTAGATGAAGAGGTTGATGAAGTCCAGATACAGCGATAGGGCACCCATCAGTGCCAGTTTCTGGTAGTCCTCGCTTTCCTCTTCCGCTTCTATGAGCATCATCTTTATTTTCTGTGTATCGTATGCCGTAAGGCCTACGAAGACGATGACGCCGATGTAGCTCAGTACCAGCATTAGTGTTCCGCTGTGCAGGAAGAGGTTGACGATGGTCGCCAGTATCAGGCCTATCAATGCCATCCAGAGCAGCTTGCCCATGGTGGACAGGTCTTCTGCCGTGGTATATCCCCATAGCGACATGATACCGAATGTTCCTGCCGTTATCAGGAACACCGTCGCTATAGACGCTTCTGTATATGCCAGCAGAATGACAGACATCGTGATGCCGTTGATGGCGGCATAGATGACAAACAGCAATGTCGCCTGCGTCAGTGTCAGCCTGTCGAGTGCTGCGGATATGCAGACTACCAGTAGTACCTCTGTTATCAGCAGTCCGAAGAACAGGATTCTGTTCGTGATGATGGTGCTGGCCATTACCGGTGTGGCTGCCGTCAGGTATGCCACCCCTGCGGTGATGAGCAGTGCGAATGTCATCCACAGGTACACTTTTCGCATGAGTGCAGGAAAGGCCTCCGAGAGCTGGATGCTCTCAGAAGCCCTGCTATTGTTGTTGTTATTGTCTGCTGTCATATACCTATATTATTTAAAGTATAGCAATATGCACGTGTTTCTGTTGCCGTGCATCGGTATGTAGGAGTTGATACCGCCACGGTATTGCAGTTCCATGCGGTCTTCCGGTACTCCTTGTTTCTTCAGCAGATCGGCGATATACTGTGCACGTTTCTGTGACAGTTTCTCGTTGGTATATGCTGAGCCGGTCTGCGAGTCGGCGGCACCTACCACCCTTGCTGAGAGGCCATAGCGTTTGATGACGCTGGCTATCTCGCGGACGTTGATGATCTGAGCCTTCTCGTTCAGGTCTGTCGTGCCGAGACGGAAGAAGAAGAATACCGGTGTTCCTACGAATATCTTGCCGTCCTTCATCAGACGGAAGTATTCCTTTGGATCCAGTTTCGTGGTGTCTGCAGCGTTCCATGCTGCCGGTTCATACACCTTGTCTGTCTGTGCCAGGCGTGGATGGATGCCGTCATCCTCACTCCAGTTCTTGCCGCGAAGTCTTGCACGAAGGGAGTTAAGGCCCGAATAGTTATTCTTCGGGTATTTCTTCACCTCACCCTCCGGTATGCTCAGGTCATACTTATCCAGAAGGCCTTCAATCTCCAGAATCTTGCGCATCTCTGTCAATGAGGCAGCATCCTTCGCTTTCTGGACGTTCAGCTTATGGATCTTGCTGTTGGCATTCTCCAACTGGCTCATGAGCTGGTCGTTCTGGAACATGTACGGCTTCGGATCAACGACACGCTTCCAGCCGTTCTTGCCGATGGTGTATGTCAGACCAATGCTTGCCTGTGCCAGGTTATCGCCGAAGATCTTGTTCTCACCCCAGCCGTCGAAAGCCTTCGACGTGAAGGTGTTGCTGATTTCTCCTGTGAGGTGCAGGCGGTCTGTCAGGCGGTAGCGTCCTGCTATGCCCAGTGTCATACCGAAAGGCTTGGCACCGTTATAGCTGTTATGTACCAGGCCGATGCCGATATAGGGTATCAGGTCCCATTTGTTCAGCATCTCATAGTCCTCGCGCATGGCGTTCGTAATGTTATACATCAGGTCTGCATGGAGGTTCTGGTATTTCCGTGCCTCCATAAAGGCGTCAGTCAGTTGGAAGCCCTGGAAAGATGCCCGGACGGCCACCGTCGGGGTGATCCATTTTCCTGCTGAGATATTCAGCAAGGGCTTCGTGCGGTCAAAGAAGTCACCGTGTCCTACTGGCTTTCCGAGGAATGCCGACATACCGCCTTGTACGGTGATGAACCAGTTGGCATCCCATCCTCCGTTAGAATATACGTTGTCGAGGTATGTCACTGTCACAGGCACGATTTCTTCCTGCATGAACTGTTCCGGCTGCTCATCATCATTGATGGGAGCTGCCATGGTCTGCCCTGTTAGGGCTACGGCCATCATGAATAACATAATTTTCTTCATAGATTCTCTTATTGCACAATAAATCTGCTGCGAATTTACCTATTATACAATATACGCGGAAAAATAATCAAAAGTTTGTCTTGATTTAACACATTTACGATTTTTCTGAGTACTTTTCATTTATTTTTTCCAAAGAAAAAGTATTTTCAACATCGTTCTCATAGCGAATGAATACGCATTGTATTCAGAACCATTGTTATCAAATTTAACCTTGATATTGTTGACAATGAGTTGTCATTGTCATCCTTTTCATCATCCTGGTTATTCTCTTCATCTAACAGTTTCTTGCCAGTGATGAACTGGATGACATGTTTAAGGATCCTGATGACAATCGCCAGCAGAACCAAACCTGTCAGTACTGCTGCCGTTATCAATAGCCCTGTCATCAACATCTCCATTATTCAGGCTCTTGAACTTCTTCATCACATTCCACACTGTTCCCGTTACTCAGGAACTCGTTCATGTCCTGCGTGACAGTCTCTTCGATATTCTCACGTATCTTCTCCTCGTTGAAGGTGAACACCTTTCCGAGAATACCGATGGAGATGGCTTCCTCTTCGCCGTTCTCGTCGGTGATGCTTCCGACGTTGAATATCCAGAAGTCCGTCAGGTCAATTTTGCCGTTCTGGACTTTCTCCAGGGCCTTCGGTACCACCGTCGTAGAGATATAGTCCGCAAGGTCACGGCTCTCTGCCGGTATCTCTATACGGTTCTCGAAGATGTCATCTACGACGTGTTCCACGACGTCCGTCACTGCGTTGGCATGCTGGAGCTGTGACGGGCGTGTATTCTTCATTGCGCTGTACATGACCAGTGCAACGGCCAGGTACACTACAGACAAAGCCACTGACTTGGCTGTTCCTTTCACTATTTTCATAACGTTTTCTTATTTGATGTTCGACATTTTCTTCTATCTCTATTCCTCCAGCATCGGTCTGATGGTGTAGGCTGCCGACCTGGGGCTTGCCCCCATGACGAAGGAGCCGTCCGTGAAGGTGATGAACGGACTCTGTCGCTGGGAAGTGAAGTTCGATGACCAGTAATCTCCTTTCGTCCCGAAGTACCATACGCTGCCTACCACATGCTCACGCAGGCCGGATGCAGGGAAGAATATCTCTGTCTTTCCCATCTTCCAGAGCTGTCCTTTCTGTTCCTTTTTCCATTCGTGCTCTCCGTTCTCTGCTATGAAGCGGAAGAAAGCATCTGTTGGTACACAGTAGCCTGGAGGGCATGGGTCGTAGACGGTCTTAACCGTCTTCACTCCGTGCTGTTCACCGACTGCCGTCAGCTTGGCATTCCAGAGGTTATATTGTCCGGCTCCGTATGGGCCGGGATAGCCGTCTTCCGTGTCGGTGAAATGTACGGTCGGATAGAGTATCGTCGCCTCCATGCTCTTGGCTGACGAATAGAAGTTCGAGACGGTATCGCCCTTCTCGTCGTAGGCCATTCGAGGCTTCTTACCGTCCGCTGCCGACGGAATCTCAGGATCCTTCCTGCCCCATTGGTAATAGGTGCAGAAGGCATAGCCTACCGGTTTGCCGTCGTTGCGTCCTTTCTGGGTGACGGTTATCGTCTGTTCCCTGCCAGCACCCTCATTCTGTCTGATACGGATGGAGAGGGTGCGGCTGTTACCGCCCTGTCCCAACTGTTGGCCGTCTATCGTCCATCCGAGGTTGACGGGCGCAATCGAGAAGGTTTCTTCCAGCGACCCGACTACCAGAGGCTCATCCAAGGTCTCGTTGGTGAGCCATAGGTGCCATGACCAGCAAACGGTGTCGTTTGCCATTGCCGCTATGACGGCATTCCCTGTCATGGCCGTGTCGGGTACGGAGAATGTCAGGTAGTCATCCTTGATGGTTGCCCCAGCTATCATGCTTGGCGAGTCTTGCCAGAGTACCTTGGCATGGTTGGGGTTCACTCCGTTTTCTTTAAGCCAAGGTCTTTTAATTCCCTCGCCGAGATGGTTCTGGAACGGTGTCAGGAAGATGGCGCTATTGGCGCCTTCCGGTCGGTATGCCACCTTGTTGTCTACGCCATTTCTGATGGCATTGCCATAGACCAGAGGCAGACGGTACGTCCCTGGCGAATTGACAATATAGCAGTTCGCCGTGTTCATCGGTGCCGTCCCGCCCTTTGTCGATAGGTCATAGTCGATGACGCTGTCAGCCTTCAGGGGCTGTTGCCGTAGGATGATGTCTACCGGCATCGGCTTAGTACTGCCCTGTCCTGAGTAACGCTCTATCACCGCCCATAGCGGAGCGTCTTTCTGCCAGGTCATCCCGTTGTCGGTAGAGAACTCCATCGTCCAGGGAACGGCTGTCAGGGTACTGTCCTTTCCGATACGGTAGGATGCTATGTTGATGTGGCTTGTGCCACCTTGTATCGGAAACTCCCCGACCTGTCCGACTCTCAGGACGTATGTCTGCCCTGCCTTGCTGTTGTCTGTCGCCATCAGGTCATGGGCTGATGATATGTTGTTTCCTCCCGTGCATTGTTGCACGATGATGAATGCCAGAAAGATGCACAGCAGCATGCCGGCTGCCAGCAGGCATTTTTTCTTGTCGAAATGGAAATTTATCTTCATAATATTTTACATTTGTTTTACTTAGGGAACATTTCATCCATCTGTCCCTTGATGCTCTGCTGCAGGTCTTTTATCGAGCTGATGCGACCGTCCAGGCTCTTGATGTAGTCTTCAAAATCCTGTCGGCTCTCTGCGATAAAATAACCCCTGCCTGTTGCCATCAGTCCACGTATCAGATGCTTGGTACGGATGTAATGCAGGACCTTTCTCAGTCTTGCTGGATTGATGGCATAGTCGTTCAGATACAAGTGGATGATTTTCTTGTTGGTGATGGCTTTCTGTTTGCCGATGCACCCCTGTAGCACTTCCACGACTGCGGGAAGGATCTTGCCCTTCTCGTAGTCGCTCAGCGTACACGTGTCTTGCTCAAAGTTCTTAATCATAGTCCGACGGATTTAGCGATTGTTACTCAGGGAATCAATGTTCCTTCCTGATGCTGACCCATCGGGCGAGGCTGTAAAGGTTTTTTTACCAGTTGCATAAAGGCTTCGCTTGGAGCCTCTAAGCTGATAGAGATAGACACCTTATCCTTGGCAGCAACATTCACATTGAAGCTGTCCCCCAGTTGTGTCTTGATACTCTGAAGCTCATCCAGCGACGTATCTTTCTTTGGAATGACGATTTTCCATACACCCTCTACGCCTGTTTCCAGGATATTAACATCCTTGCCGGGTTTGAACTCTGTCTTCTCAACGATTTCAAGTACTTGGGCCACTATTCTATGATAGTCGCTGCCCAACATTGTGTTTAAAGTAACCTTTTCCATGTTGCGATAATATTTAAAATGAAACAATATATTCTTTTATCTCTTCAGCTTGCGTCCTGGTGGTCTCATCATCATTCTGGCCATCAGGAAGCAGCGGCCTCGGAAGGCTTCGTCATCCTCGTCGGGCTTTCTGCCCCAGCCGGTGCCCGGACTGCTGCCGCCACCGCCGCGTGACTGTGCGAAGCTCATAGCCTGTTCAATGGAACCCATGTAGAGCGCCGCTGTCACGGCTATGATTTCCGCGCCTCGCTCTGCCGCATCTTCGAGGATAGTTCCGCCGATGAGGTCATCATATATTTTGTCAAAATGTTTTCTTTCTTCATAGGATAGTGACTGGCGGTAGTCGTCAATGTTCCCAAAGCGTTGCTGGGCTTCTGTTGCGAACTCTCGCCACCCTTGTGCCTGAGACTCTTCGATGATTCTCGTACTGCTCATTTCATTGAGCGCCTGTTGCTCCCTGTTGATGGCACGTTGCAAGTCATCATATTTATGTTGAGCATCCGCTTTCTGGTCGAGGATCATTTCCAGCTGTTGGCTGGCCTGGTCAAGCTTCTCTTTCTTGTCCTTCATCTTCTTATCGACCTCCTCCAGTTCCTTATTGAGCTGCTGTATCTGCTGACGGATTTCATCACTGTTGGAACGCCCTTCCCTGACATCCTCTTCCAGCTGTCTGATTTCTTCTTGGATATCGTTCCTGCTCACCTTCATATTCTCCAGCATTTTCGACAGACCTTTCACCTTGATATCCGTCCGTCGGTATTCCTTGTTGAGAAAGTCCAGTTCTTCCTTTTTCCCCTGTAGGTTATTCTCCATCTCACCGCACCTGTCTTTGAGCCATTGCCAGTACTCCTCTGATGTTCTGTGTCTGGCTCCCGTGGTGTTGATGTCCGTCCCTCTTTCGAGGCCGTATTGCTTATTGATTTCTGCGACCTCGTTATGCAGGGACAGGAAAGTTTTACGAGCCTCTTCTTTGTCATGACCAAAAACATCATGATAGGATATCTTATTCTTCTCGTTGACTGGTACGAGTGTGCAGTGTACGTGTGGATTTTTCTCGTCCAGATGTACGACGAAAGCTATGATGTTTTCTTCGCCGAAACGTCTGGCGACATAATTGTACATATCCTGCGCCCATTTCTCTATTTCCGGGTGTCTGATGATATGCCTGTTATCGGCACCTTTGGCAAGGTCAATTTGCTGGTCACCGAACGCGAGTTTGTGCATCTGATCGCGTGAGCCGCCGAGGATAATATTCGCCACCGTGTTACGGTTCGGTTCAAGACCCTTTTTCCGTTTGATTTCGTTAGGGTCTTCTATACCCCTTCTGCGAAGATTATCCTTGAAACGTTGAACAATGGAATAGTGCTTGTTGACGGGCTTGATGACCCCGCCGCGACCGACCTCGAAATTCAGGTTCACCCTCGTCGGATCATAGTAGCCGAATTTCTTGGCGTCGGGATCCATCACCGAGTAGTTACGGAGGTGTTCCGTACTCTGCCCGGCTGACATGCCTTTTCCTTCACGAAGATCAAATACTTGCTTGGCCATGTGTTTGAGTTTTTTATTGTTCAACGTCGGGGTCTTGGGGCGTAGCCCTGAGCCTAATTAGACACCGAGCTTGCTCCCCGTAGGCAGGGTGTCGCACCGTTTGTTCGGAACGAAAAACGGTAATTAGGCTTACCGGTTGTGAAACAACCTTGTGCGCAAGCGCAATCTTGGGCGTTTTGAAGAAACGTCCGTGGGACGCTCGGAAAGGACGCTGTAGCGTCTCTGAAAGGCTTCGCCTTGTAGGAGACCACCTGGAAGGTGTAGTCGCTTTGAGACGGCCCTGGAAGGATGTTACGTTACGCATCTGAACCATCTTTGGGAAGATAAGTGACGTTGGTGATAAAGATAACGGTCTTGTTCCCGACCTTCTTGATGGTCGCGGCTCCGATGGAACATAGGGAGTCGATGAACTTCTTCACGGTGTTGCGATCCCAGAGCCATGCCTTTGCCAGGGCGAGGATGCCACCGTCCAGATAGCTGTCGTTCTTTGTCAGCGTTGCCAGACGATGACGTCTTACCAGGTCGAAGTATGCTTCGGCCTTTGACAGTTTATGAGACCCTTGTGAGCTGCTGTCCTTGAACAGCATGCTCCACAGGTCATAGTCCGTTGATACAGTCATCTTCGGTGGCTGTTGAGAGGACTGTGAAAAGCTGTCTTCAGCGTGGTTTTTATTCTGCGTATTCATATGTAGAATTTAATGTTTATTTTTCTGTTGAAACGACTGTTGAAACAGCGTATATTAGAATTATGTATATTGTCAATAAATCGTGGATATTATGCCGCTTCGCGGTAGAGTATTTGCATCTTCTGACGCTGATGCACCGGAATGCCTTTACGACCCTTGGGTTGTTCTATCGGACGTTTGTTCGGATAGACGTATGCTGCCATCAGGATGATGGCTAAAGTCTCTGCCATAATGTTCCATCTGGGAGCCAGTATGGTGAGCGTGATGGTGACGAGTCCGACGAGGCAGTATAGCCGTCTGCTATTATGCAGAAGGGTAAGTATCATGTCACTAAAGCGATAGGAGAAAAACAGGAGTGAGAAGCACCCCACCAGCATGGTTGCGTGTGGTTTCGTGAAGTACGGCAGCCACACCTTCATTTCAGCAATCTTTTCGACATTCTTTTCAGCAGAGTATTCCAGTGTCTCGCGCACCGTGTGTGCGATGCTTGAAGCAACGTGGAAATCCACATACTGATAGCCTATCAGAATCAGTAGGGTGATGATGGTAAAGAAGCGTCGGAACGAGTCGCTTCGCTTCATGCCGTCATAGATTCGTCTGGCGAATTTCCTGACGGCTTGCCAAGCCTTGGTAATTTTTGGCAAGTGCTTGGCAAGGAAGGTATATAGGTTGCTCTGTTGAGCACCTTTTTTCTGTTGTCCTCGCTGGTAGTTCGCATAGGCGAACGGAATGATGGCCAGTACCAGCGAGAGGATGACTTTCAGTAGTATCATAGCTCTTTTATTTAAGTAGAATACTATTAGTATTATATTGAAAATATTGTAAATATTTTATCTTTATACAAAGTGAGATACGAATGTCTTGTAATCCTCTGCTTCAAACTTGAAGGCTCCAGGTTCTTGTAGCAGGTAGGTACCTGCTATGTAGTGGTGCCTCACTTCCTGGAACATATCTTCCAGGGAGTCGTAGAAGGCGACGATGATTTCATCGATCACGCCATACTGCTGTGATTCGATGGAGATGATATACATCTCGTCGCTGTAGGGCATCGAGTAGCCGATGACCTTGACGACGCGCCCGTTCTCCGTGCTGACGGCATAGAGGATGTTGACATTGATTCTCGTCGCAAGTATCGTGACTATCTCTTCGGCCATTTCCTGGTCGATGAGTGGTATGCGCACCTCTGCACATTTGTCGCGCGGGATGAGTTGGAGATCGCTGGTCTTGAACATGCTGTTCTTGAAGTTTCCCTCCAGCGTCTTCAGGAAGTCCTTGAAGTTCTCCTGTGCGCTCTCGCTTACAGTGAGAGGCGTCGGGGTGGTATTGCTGTTGTGTTCCATAATCTATTATAGTGCTTGACGAAGGTACGACTTCAGGAAGTATCTCGTCAGGATGTCCGGCAGGTTCTCTGTCTCGGACTTGTCCGACTTGTCAAAATCTTTCCCATCTATGTATGCCAGAGTCCTCGGCAGTTCTTCTGCCATCTTCTGCAAGCTCTCGGCTTGCTCTTCGGTGATCGATGCCATGGAATAGGCATCGATGGAGAGGTATGGCTGCAGCAGCATCCATCGGTAGTTGGAGGTCTGCTGCTCCGTCAGTTCCTTACCGCTTTGGCAGTCGCGCACGACCGCTTCCGCGTTCTGGATGATGCGTCTGTTAAAGCGCATGGAGATATACATGATCAGTCGGGAGCTGACGGGGTTTTCAGGATTTACCTGAGTACTCTCGTACAGTTTATGGAATATCAGTGCCGTTCGGCTTGCGAGTGTTTCCAGATCCTCTTGTTTCACGTCGTGAAGGTGTTCCATGAGGGAGCGGAAACAACGGTCTTCCTCGCCGATGAATTTTAGCAGTTCGCCTTCTTTCTTGAAGGCGTTGTTCTTCTGGAGCAAGGCTTCGTAATTCTTTACAGATTCCTCGGCGGTCTTGTAAGTGGCAGCCTTGTCAAGATCGTCGTAGAATGCCACGGCATTCTTGTAGTCTTTCGACTCCTGGATGTTGTCGCGGTTCCGGGCAGTATGCACCTTGAAGTAGATGACATCTTTTATCGTTCTTGGCTCATCGAGGGCCAGACGCATAATCTCGCCCCGAATACTGTCGGAAACAGCAAAGAAATCGGCTGCGATATCACTGCTGGAATCTATGGTGCTGTCACGCACCATGACAGAGAAGGTGGTGTCCTGTAGGGCTATCCACCTGTCGGCTATCACTGAAAGCTCCTCTATGGTCGCTTTCTTCAGTGGTCGAATTGCTGCAAGCTCTTTGTGGCAGGCGTCTACCGCCTGCTGTGTTGTCTCGAAAGAGAATTTTTTAAGTTCTTTGTTACAAGCCGTAAAACTTGCGGCTGTGACGATGATCATGGCGACGGCCATGATAACGGAAGTGAGATTTTTGTGTTCCATATCTTGTCATTTTCTATGTTTATTTCTGCATGCAAAGGAACACTAAAATCCGCACACCACGAAAAATTATCAAAACTTTGTCTTGATTTAACACATTTACGATTTTTCGTAAATTGTTGGTGACATATAATAACTATATGTAAGGAATTGAAAAATAAGGATTTAGATTAAAATCGATGGCCTCATTCCGGCCATTTGTTGTCGAGGATAAAAAAGAAAACTGACATATAGTAATTATATGTCAGAAATTCATTATTTAAGAAGGAAGGAGGCCTAAGCCTCCTGAGTCTCTTCTTTCTTCTCCACCTTCTCGATGGCGGTAGCCTTCCAGGAGATAGCGAAGTGTTCTTTCTCGTCCTTGCCTGTATAGCTGCGAGGCTCGAAGTAGCCGGTCACCTTGACAAGGGTTCCTTTCTTCAGCAGTTCCAGCTTGGGGCTGTCGGCCTTGGTGCCAACCTCGATGTCCTGCAGGGCTGAGATCTTCTTCTCGTTGCCGTCCTTATCCTTCTTTGTGGTACGGATGGCGAGTGGGAATCGTGCGAAAGCACTGCCGTTGTTGTTCTTTACTACGTTAGCGTCTACTGCTACGAAACCGATCACTGTGAAATTGTTGTTAGTTGCCATAATTCTTTAATTTTAAAGGGTTTAACTTATAATTTTTACGTGCAATAAAGAGCCAACAAGAAACAGTCATGCAAAGACAAGGAATAACAAGCAAATTTTACGGAATACCCCATTTTCTTTAGGCTTCAGCCGTTAAGAAGAAAATGCGGAAGGCTGCTGGAAAATTTGAGTAGGGATAAGGAGCTGTGCGACTGGTACTTGACGAATGACGCTTGGGCTACCTTTGCAAAGGAAAAATATGAGTGAACCCGCATCAAAAAGGAAAGAGGCAACCATAACGGCAATAAGTGACTGGTCGAAAGCAGAAGCATGGGTAATGTCAGAACAACAGGCAACGCCTTTGGTGGTTTTCCACCAACATGTACCAAGTCAGATAAGGAGGTTAAAGTAATGAGATGAGTCAGCTCGTCAGCTTTCTCAGAAGGCTGATTGACATCGGCTGATAGCCGCTGGAATATAGGGAAAGGTTTTGTCGGAAGAACCGGCTGTGCCTCACTGCCAAGGCAGAGAGAGGGGCACCTTTATCCTGAAAGGTGCCAGTTGGAGAGTGGAAAACAAAAGAAAGAAGACAGGAGCAGGCTTCTGTCTTCTCATAGCATGAGACAGATGCCATCTGAGATTGTCACTTTTTCCGAGACCCGCTGCTTTTGCAGCGGAAATGGACTTTTGACCACCAATATATATATTATTATATAGGTGGTCAAAAAAGGTGGTCAAAAACGGATTTTATGAGGTGTCCTCTGGTATGGGAATATGTCCCATTCCTGGAGTGCTTCATCGGGTGTGCATCCGTGTTCCATGGCCATGAGGATTTCTTTTTCGAGGCCATGTTTCCTGGCGATATCTATCGCCTGCTCACGGGTGTACTCTGATGAATTTGGGTGTACTTTGGTGTACCACCATCTCCAGAACAGCGTTCTTATCTTGAAAAGGAATCTCATCTTGGACCGAGGAATTTATCACCATTCAGGTGGATCATGTGCTCCGGCTCTTCAGCCAGCCAGATTTCCGTTTCCCAAGCCAGGAAGTCGAAGAACTTCTTAAAGGTCTTGAAGTCGAGGAACGCCGTGACGTAGATCTTTCCTGCCGTGACATGCTGTGTCATGGCTGTTATCTCCTGGATGCGCTTGGGATCCATCGGTCCTACGGATGTGACGGCTTCGACGAAATAGAGCCAGTTCTTGTCAGGCCTATAGAGTACGACGTCCGGCATTTTGTCGTGCAGCGTGATACGGAAGCCAAGCTCGCGCAGGCGCTCTTCACGCTTCACGAGGTCTTTCTGGATGGTATCGCCTACATAGAGACATTCGGAATTTGGTGCAAAGCGAGGAGCAAATTCCTCAATGATGGCCTTCTGAAGCTGGTTATGCTTGCCAGGTGAGAAGGTGAAGTCTTGACCGTTGATGTTTACGGGCATCTTCTCCATCTGTTTCTTGGAGGCGTAGATGTCAATGAGGCTTTCGTGGTTAGCCATGAAAGTCCTCAGAGGGGCGTCACTGATTCCCTTGTTCCGCAGGATGTCTACAAACTCCGCTGTCAGTCGCCAGCGGTAGTTGGGACTGTTGGTAGCCATCCCGTTATCTTCGGTGATGGCTGCCGTCCGGAAGTGATGTAGGGCTTGCTTGCGGAATGTCTCGCGGCTGTTCTCAGCATAAGAGACAGGATAGTTCGCATTTGCAAACTGGATGATGTCATGGATGCGTAGCCATTCATTCGTTGCCTCGCTCCATGGCGTTTCAGGCTTGATGTTTGCCATGCCCAGGATTGTCAGCACGCAGATATCAGACTGCTGCTGCCTGGGTAGGCCGAGAGCTGCCAGCAGCTCCCTTGTCTCTGTCATGTGATCCATTGTCTGATGATGTTATTGCAGGCGGCTTCGCTCAGGTCATTTTGTGCCATCAGTTGCCGACCCATCTCTTTGATGGTGTCGTGTGACGGTACCGGCATGGCGTTTATCTCTGTCGAGTTGACCTGTGTCGAGCCGTTTAAGATACGGTAGTAGCTGTCGTATAGGGTGCTGTTCAGCAGTGTATAGATGCCGTAGGCCTCTTCTGCTGTGGCACACTTGATGAAGTTTATCTTGTTCTGGGTGCCGATATGCTCATACTGGGGATAGTCGGTAGCCAGCAGGATGCCGCATTGCAGGCGGCGATGTTCCTCCTTGGAAGTGAACCGCTTGACGAAGACGTAGTTCCCGTTTTCTTGCAGGAATCCTGTCCGGTCTGTGACCATATATTCGCCGTCCTCTCCTGCTGGCCACACCACCCTGCCGTTCCGGATATGGTGGGAGTAGAACAGTGGCACAGCTCCTTTGATGGCTTTGTTGCGTAGCACCTCACGGGTGCGGAAGTCCACGATGATGCCTGTGTGCATCTTCATCTGAACGCTCTGAAGGGTGTCTGGGAGCCTGTTCAGCATTGTCAGCACCTGGCTTTCCTCCGGACTTGTCACGAGAAAGACATATTCATTGGGTGCGACGACGGCATTGTACGCCACTTCATAGTGGCGCAGGTCGGCAAAGTCCGACGATGACGATGCCGTCATGCTGACGTTCTCAGGACGTGTCACGGTCTTCCTTACCTTGATGATCATCGTTTCCTGGAGCACGCTCTCGCCGTCGAAAACCTTTTCCCGTGAGTCGAAGATATGGATGTCCGTGATGACGCAGTTTCTGAACAAGAAATTTCGGAATCGGGCAAAATATGCCCCTGACGTCCAGGAACGGGGGATGATGTATACCAGCTCACCTTTAGGGCGTAGCTGTTGGATGCTCTTTGCCCAGAAGAGGAAATACAGGTTCGGTGCGCCATAGCACACCTCTGGCATAGCCTGGGCTTCGAGTGCGTCCTTGGGGATTTTCAGATAGGGAGGATTTCCTATCACGATGTCATATTTTTCCTCCCGCACTTCCTCCAGGAGGAAGTTGTCGGTGATGATCTGATAGGTTACATCGTACCGCTTTGCCAGTTCATTGAGGTTTGCCGTCAATACCGGCAATACCTTATTGTCTGTCTCATAGCAGCAGACAAAGAGCTGGCCATCGTAGTCTTCATTGCGGAGATGTTCCACCAAAGCGATGCTCAGCAGGCCTGTGCCTGCCCCTGCATCAAGGATGGAAAGGCTGGTTTTCTCCTTTTGAAGAGAAAACAGCCCTGCCATGTATTCAGCGGATTTCCGAGAGGTGAAGAATTGTCCGTACCTCTTCCGCTGGGCCTTGGGTATCGATTCGACGAATGCCGCTGTTGCGGCGTATGCTTTTTCAAGAGATGTCATTTCGCTGGCAAAGGTACGAAAAAAGACTGGGAAAAAAGTCATCTTTGAAGAAAAACTGATTGCAGGGAGTGTTTTTTGAGTTGAAAGTTACATTTGGAAAAGAAGTTTTTGTAAATTGTCTTGTGATAAATAAAATACTTTTGCGAAGCATTTCTCCCGTCGTCTGAGTGTGATATAACAGTCATTAGTGGTGGGCCTGGCAAGGGAGAACATGCAGCATTGTCAAGGGCAGGAACAGGAGCGTGGTGACTTAGAGTAAGCCGTGTATTACCGAACAGGGAGAACGAATATTGCATGATGGTGCTGCAAACAGCTGAGTACTCGCCCTCTGTGGCGGTCAGCCGTTTGTGGCATGAATAGATGTGTATCTACAGATACTTGTCTATTCAAGTCAGGCATCATTCATTCTCACCGGTGATACTCAGTGTCTCTAAGGGTTATCACCACCCTCCAGAGAAAGCCCAATGCCGTATATTCTCCTGCCGTAGAAGGTCGCCACTGGCGTTATGTCAAAAGAGGATGACGGGGTTATTACGAGCTTAGCGAGGATGGTTAGGGGAAATGAGCATCGTAGGAACGATGCGCAGACAGATAGCCTTGGCTGTCTATCTGGAGGTTTTCTGAACCTTTTCCCGAAGAAAAAGTCCCAGGCATCATCACGACGCAGGGACTTGCAACAAATAATTAACCTAAAACTATATATATGAAGAAAAAACTATTCTATTTCGGTTATTGTATCTCTCTTTCCGTGTAGCCAGTTATGGATAATCGACTGTAGCTCGTCTCTGGCTTCTTTGTCCTCAAAATGGTTTCCAAGCTGTCTCACTCTTTTCTTCAGTTCCTGTGACATTTCTGTTGTTGTGTTTGATAGGTTCTCAAATAAGGTTATCTTTGGGCCATTCTTCTATGGCCGCCGTCGTGACTCCACGCTATCCGGTAGCAAGGATCGTCATGTCTGACACCATCCAGCAGACGGCTCATCAGGAGGTAGTTTTCTATTATTTTCATGAATGGTATAATCTCTTCCTCCTGCTGAGGGTTGCCGGTGATGGAATGTGCCTGGGCAGTTCCTGTCAGGATTTCGTATTCCGTGACATGGTAGAGCGCTGCCAGCTGCTCGATGACCTGATAGGGTACTTCATCTGTTTTCAGCCGTTCGTATCTAAGATAGGCCATCAGGTCGACACCAAGATATTTGGCGACCTGTTCTGCCGTATAGCGCACTTTCTTGCGCATGCTTTCGATGATATTCATATCATTGTATTATTAGTAATACGTATTACAATATATATTTAAACCTTGACACCTCTATTTTTGATTTTCTGGTATTCGCGAAGCGTGTCTTTCTGTCTCTCCAGCTGGTTGGAATAGTACATGTCCTCACTGACGTAGGTAAAGAAGCGCATGCTCGTCATGTTGAGGATTTGTCCGCGAAGCATGCCGCCGCCCTGCATGAAGATGTCATAGGATGACAGTACATCCTTGGTGTATTTCCGTGAGGACTTATCCCCTTCGGTGTCACACCACCGCCAGCGGTTCATAATGTTTTCCACCTTCTGGTCGAACTCCAGCTGCAGGCCTTTCGGTTTCAGGTACCGTTCCGTATAACGGTTGAAGGCATGAGGTGTGATATCCACGACACATCCCAGGCCGTGGTTGCCTGGTGTCTGACGGAGGTAGTGATAGAGTCCGTTTGGATCGAACCAGAGGACTCCTTTACCGCAGTTAATGTTCTTGCCGTGTTTCAGGTCTTTCGGTGACATATCCTTGGGAGCTTTCTCGATGGAGTATGTCGTATAGCAGAAGGCAAAGAACGACTTTCTTTTCTTCTGTTCCTTAGACCGGCACATGAACACCAGTCTCCATGGATTGCCGTTATCCTCAAAGGCATATCGGATGAAGTACGGAAAGCGTGTACCCCTGCTGAACCGGTCCGACACGTCATCCATCACGCTGTCGAAGAGTCTCTTTGTCTTTTCCACGACCCTGAAGGCCTCGTGGAATTTCTCTTCATCATTCATGTTTTGTAGTATCATAGCCTTATATTTTTTAGTTTGTCAATCATTTCAGAATCCGTATATCTCCTTGAATTTTCTGGCCATGGTGTAGAAGTTTATCATCTGCTGTCCCTCATGAAATGTCTGTAGCCATTTCCGTCTGGCATAGAGGATTGTTATATTTCTCCTCTCCTCCAGCGCCAGGTTTCTGATGGCTATCCCTGCCGGAAACTTCTCCTCGGTCAGATAGGTGCAGTATGCCTTGATGTCTGTCATCGTCACCTGTCCTGTCGTCCAGCGGATGGGAATGAACAGATCACGGAAGAGACTATAGTCACGGCTCAGGTTCTCGAAGTGTCTCTTCAGCTTACTCCATGTGCTGTTGTTCCAGAATGTCAATGTCTCATCCAGCCAATAGTCTTTCTCCCATCGACAGGCTATTCGCTTTTCATAGATGCGTGGTGCCCACTTCATATAGTTTTCCACGTCGTAGGAACACCCACCGGCTGTTGCGACGGTGTCTGCCGGATGCATCATTGACGTGATACCGGCCACGTTTCCCTGATTGTTCAGTGTGCGGAACTTCGTACCATACCAGAGGTGGTCGTTTGTCGGTGTGCGGAAGGCATAGACTCCCAGGCTTCTCATCTTGTTCATACTCCTGCCTTTTGACAATCCCAGTATGCAGAGCGCCAGCCCTGTGCCATATCAATAAGCCATACACGATTTTCTTCCATCAGGAAGTCCACCGACCAGATGTTAGGTGCCTCTCCAGGCATCTGTAGTGTTGTGACTGTTGCCAGTGTCTTCTCTATCTGAGGACGGTGTTTCTCAAACAAGCGTTTCGTCTCAGCGTCAAGTGCCGGATAAGCCGTCTCATAAACATATGCATCCTCTTGTTTTTCCTCACCTCCGATACAATAGCAGATGGCATCATGGCAGTAATCCCAGTCCCAGTAGTTGACGGCATACAGCAGTTTATGTGAGTTGAAGTTATAGAATATGCGTATCTCCGGACGCAGGGGCATCCCATGGTAGATGGTTGGTGTCTCTGCCTTTTCCGGTTCGATATATTCACGCAGGATCAGCTCCAGATAGCCGCATTTGTCGTAACAGATAGCCTCGTATTGGATGTTGCAGATATTCTTGATAAGCTGCTCTTCGTCCGACTGATTTGTCACCAGGCATCCGTTCGTGAAATTGAACTTATGCGAGTAGCATCCGTTCTTGATGAATATCTTGTGACCGTTCAGCCATGGTGTCTGTTCTATAACCGGTATGACATGGTCGAGCACCCAACTGTCGATTTTCTCACTGTCACCCTCCTTTTCCTGGAAGAATGCCTTATATAATTCTTCGGGAACGGGGATAATTATCGACTTAGGAACCGATATTCCGTCATTATCAGCTATTTTCTCGATATGCGGGAACCAGTAAGAGAAGTTATTGGGATTAGTGCGAAGAAAGCTCATAAACTCCTCGTGCATTCTCTGCTGCTCTTCCGGCGTTGGTTGTTTGAAATAAATGTCTTGCATATAAAAGTTATTTTCGATTAGTATTTTATTTCTGATACGGAAAGAGACGCCAATATCTTCTGTAGTGTTGTAACGCTCTCAAAGGCATTATTCAGATCCTGTCTGCTGGTGTCCTCGCAGACTTCATATCCCGTTTCCAGGCGACGTTCCATATTATAGATGGCATCGTCGATGTTACGTCTGATATATTCCAGGGAGCGACGTGATTTTTTTAGTTGTTCGATATACTTTTCTGGAGTAATTTTTCCGTTACTGTCATTCTCTACCACCGTGACGTCACCGTTGATGATGATCTCACGCTTTTCGTCATTTTCGCTACCAGCTTGCCGGTGCTCGATGTAAGTGGCATTTCTGCCCGTCATTATGATTTTCCGTGTCATAACCTAACCTTTATTTGTTATCACATATATTTACGTCCCATTCTATGATAGATAGCCAGAATACGCATAGCCCTTGGTGACTCCCAATTCGGGTCTGCTGCCGTTGCCAAACGGAAGGCCTGTTCACGGAGCTGGGCAAAGGACTTCTTAAATGTCACGTCCGTGCGGAGTGTATGGAACATCTTTCTCATGATTATCCCTCCCATTTCGTTTTGGAGATAACACCGTTTTCTTCGTCCGCATGGCTCAGATGGTTGTTCAGAGTATCTTCCGTCCATCCACCTTCAGGAGAGAGAAGCGCTTCCCTGACGCATTCCTCGCTGCAATAGGCATCAGAGTCATTGACCAGATAGCCTTCACATATCGGTCTGCCACAGTTTTTACAGATACGGATGGTGTTCAGTCCGTTGCTCTCGACGATAGAATCACGGAGCTGGGGATATTCGATAAAGGACTTACAGATCTGAGCAGCCTTTTCTTCGCCATACCCTTTATTTTTCAGTTCGTCCTTAACGATGGTATTGATATACTCCTGCATCCGGGTCGTGGTTATCTCCGAGAAGCGGAAGGGATTTCTGGTCGTCTTGCCGTTGAGTTGGTCAGCGATAAAAGCCTTGATATCCTCAATGGTCTTACCGTCCACTATTAACTGGATAATGTCACCCAATGCCGTCTGGTAGCCCATATAGGCCGAGCCTACCTCATGGTCAAGTTCCTTACGTTCCTCCTCAGTCATGGGGGAATAATTGTCATAAACCTGCTGTGCCAGCTCTTTACGCTTGTTGATGTTTCTCAGTGTTGTCATAATCATTTGTTTTTATTTGTCAGTATAATGGATTATCTTATGCTTCAGTATGATAAATTTCACGGGCAGTCTGGTCAAACCAGTTGTCTATATCACTGTCTGTCATACCCACCTCTTTGAAGTTCTTACGGTAGTTCTCTGCCAGACTCTTCATTTCAGTGGCAAAGATCTGTTTAAAAATCATCTGCTGTACACGCTCCAGTTTTCTGCCGCACAGAATCCCAAGTTTTAAGATTTCATTATTATAGTAGAAGAATTTATTACCTTCCTGAATAACTTCCTGTGGTGCCGATGGGATGCAGTTCTTAATATTATTACCAGAAAAGCCCAGCTTACGCCAGTTACCTACAGTAACATAGCTAAAGCGATCCGTTTCACCGTTGATGATGAGATAGTCGAAGTACACCGTTGTATCATCCGTTATGGTGGTGTCCTCACAGATTTTGTCACGTAGTTCATTCCATGCAGCAGCCGGTATAACGGCTCCTATTAGGGTAGCGGTCATTACTTTCTGGTCTTTGTTGTATCTGACGCAGAAGTAACCAGTTGAGAATTTTGTCATTTTCGTATTCATATTATAATTTGTTAATTATTTGTTGCGCTGTTGTTATTGAACTTATCGGGTATCGAGAGCTGAAAGTCCTTATTTTCTTTTTATTTGGATTTTTTCATCTGTCACCACCCTTATCAAAGAACTCATCGGTATATCGTTTCACTGTTTTAGCCTTTTTTCTTGCTGGTATATCAGGGAGAGGTTCTAAAGGCTATAAGCCAAGGAATATCAAGTAAAAAATCAGGAATACCCAGATTATGTAGTAATCTGTGGAAGGCTGCCTGAGCTTTTTATGCCGATACTTCAGCCTGTTCATTGGCGACAGCCTGCCTCTCCATACCTTTGCAAGGGAAAATGGCGTGAAAAAACAGTCAACGTCGATAGGTTCCCGCTTGTGTGGTGGCACGATGAAAATCCGCAAGGAGAGAATGGCGTCAGTCATTTTGTCGTTTCTTGTTTGTACTCTTCCGTCTTGTGCGTAGCCTGATACCAGGCCGTCTGAGGATGGTCTGTAGTAAACCTGCTCAGGCTCGGCTCCGATGTTGTCAGTCCTGAGTAGGCAGTTATAGTGCGATAGCTGTTGTCAACGGCAGAGTAGTACATGGGGGTATGTGCCTTGTAAGGCACTACTTTTTCCATCTGCTTTCTGAACTGTTCCTTCAGAGAATTGTTTTCGCACAGGAGGCTTATATAGTCGCCGAAGTCGAAGAACATGGTAGGTGTATAGCCGTCCATGGTCTGTAGTGCAGCTATCATGTTTTTATCAAAAGTAAAGCTTTTGTTGATGTCACGGACAATAGCTGCCAGACTATCCAGTTCCCTACAGTCCGTGACTGCTATCGTGCCGCAAGGCACTGAATAGCTGCTGTAGAATGACAGGAACGTGTTACACAGCTCTGCGTAGTTAACCGTTCCGGTCAGATAAGGAGAACATTGATAATACGGAAATCCGTATTTCATGATTTCCGTCGGGCAGGCTATGAGGTAGTCCGTCACGTCCTTCAGGTCGTAGGCTACCTCCACTGATGACATATAACAGTCATCGAACAGGATGTATTCCATGTGTATGGAGGCATCGGCTATGGCCTTTGCTAATGTGGTGACGTCGATTTGGTATTCCGGTGTTATGCCGCCGAACCATCTCGTCTGAGGCCCTTCCGTCTTTTCATAGTGCATCACGGAGCGACGAGCCGATCTGCTATTGGCTGTTGCCGATACCGGCAGCCAGCCCAGTCCATGAGCACAAACCACCATTGAATAACGTGGTGCCGGTGCTATTGTCCTGGCATCGTTCAGCATGGTGACGATGTTTTTCTCTTCAGTAAAGTCAGCATGGTTGTATTTGGTCAGTTTATCGCGGTAAACCTGCCCTCTTAGATAGGTTAGTTCCATTACCTCCGTCTCGCTGGGTGTTGTTGATATAAAGATGATAATGCGGCATCCTTTCATTCGACCATCTTTCAATGCACTTTCAAGGTCGTTGACGTTTTGTTGAAAGGCATCCGTCAAGTTTGTCGACCATGGCATGAATACAATCATAGTATGGTCGTATGGAGGCATTTCCTCCAAGTAGTTTTCTTTATCGCAAGAAGAAAAGAGAAAGGTAATAAAACCAATTAAAATAATGACTGTTTTTTTCATATTTCTTTGTTATTTCTTACAAAGTTATGATGAGAAAAACAGTACGGGAAAAATAATCAAAACTTTGTCTTGATTTAACTCATTTAAGACCAGAATAGGGTGTGATTGTTGAAAAATGGACTATCTTCCTTTAAGAAGTATTTCGAAAATGAAAGATTATATTAACATATTGTCGGCGAGGAATTGGAGTGCGTTGCGTTCCTCGACGGGAAGGTCGATAGGCATTTTGAATTGCCTGAACCAATTCTTGGGCAGGCCAGGTGAGTTGTCGTGTTTCTTGAAGAGAGGAGGGTCGTACCACTCGTATGGTACTGGCTTACCTCCGAACTGAGGTCGTAGGATTGCTTTGGAAAAGCCACGGTCGAAGGTGAAGTAGAAATAAAATGCCGGACGGTCGAGATACTTCTTTCTGAGATTGTATGTCTTGTAGTGCGAGAATAAACCACAGTAGGAGTTTATTCTTGAACGTATATTAAGTAGTTCTTCAGGTGTCGGGTCATTGAAGATTAGGAAGTATTCAATCTCCCTCATGACTTTACAGAACTTGTCGATGGTACGTTGGCGAGGAACGAGGTAGTACGGTCTGATATAGGCTCCGAGATACTGGTTGGCGTTGTATGCTGACAACAGTCTCCATTTGTCATGGTTGACCTTGACATGTACCTCTTTCTCCAGAAACTCCTCAATCTGAGGAATAGCATCGAGCAGGAACTGTTTGCTCTGGTGCATATGGAACATGTCATCGACATAGTGACCATAGTGTTTGATTTTCAAGACACGCTTGACCCACTGGTCATAGATATTCAGGAGAATATTACTGAAAAGCTGTGAAGTAATGTCACCGATAACTATTCCTCGCCCATCAGGGCTATAGGCAAGGCATTTCCTGTGCGGCAGTCCATCCCAGTTATGGATGCTACCCATGCGGATGCAGTCAACGGACGGGTTACGATCAAGCAGACAGTGCATCAGGTATTCTACGAAGTCCGGATCAATGCGCTGTTTCCATTTTCGTCCGTCTGGAGATTTATGCTCCAGGTGTTTGTACACCTCAAACATGACGGTTTTAATGACCAGTTCTTTGTCGATAGACATGAAGTACCCCGACAGGTCGAGGTACAACACCCATGCCTCCTGAGTAAAGTTATTGGTGACAGCACGTAGATGATGCTGGTAGCGTTCCACGCCGAATAGTGTGCCTTTCTCTTCACGGCACGAATACGTGTCGAAGATGAACAGCGTCTCAAAGAGCGGTGCCAGGTAGTTGAACAGCATATGCTGTACTACACGGTCACGGAACTGTGAGGCATATACCTCACGTTGGATTGGATCAAAGGTGATGAAGCAGTAAGCCGGCAGCGGCTGATAGGTGCGTCTAATGAGGTCAGTATAAAGATCCTCCAGTTGGTGCTCAAAGAATATCTCGAAATTGAGTGCGGCAAGCGTATTGCGCTTGTGTTCCCGGGCATCGAAGTAGCCCTGGTACAAATCCTCATGTATCTGCTCATTAGATATTGTCATAACAAAAGGGAAGATGAAGCCGTTTTCCCTTGGAACTTAGCGAAACAGAAAGGAAGAGTCCGTCGGTCTGCAAATGCTTCAGCGACCGCCCGGACGGGGAAGCCGTTAGCGCGATTGTTGTTGTTCCAGTTCCAGTTGCTCGAATTGAAGTTGAGATTGTGACCGTTGTTGCTGCTGTTGGGCGAAGCGGACCAATAGTAACCGTTGGAACCAACATTGTTGAGCGAGCCACTGCTGTTGTTGCGATAGCCCGAGGCGGGGAAAATGTGGCCTTTTGGTTGAATGGGTCGCGGGATGGACTTTACCAAACCGCAAACCACCGTGGTACTGTAGTACCATGATGATCTATCCCTGACGGGAACCCCAGACTGGAGTGTCATAACCCAATAGGCTTTCGCCTAAGAGGTAGGCCACTGAATTTGCGGGAACTCTGTACGGACTCATGGCCCGCTGCAATCTCTCCCAAGACCTTTCGGGACTCTTCCTTATGTCAAAGAACTCTTACTGCGCGGTTGAAAACAAGTCTGGAGACTCCGTTGCCTTACGCTCTTCGCTGGTACTCCAGCCCACCATCTGCCTGACGAGGTTGTCAGAGTATTGTGAGATGTTGGCGAAATCCTTTTTGGTGAGCGCATTGGTTTCCACCAATACCCGGAGGGTGATTTGTGCCTCGATAGCCAGGAACACCGCTTCCTGTAGCGATTCACGTACGCGGATGTTTAGCCGTGCATGAGCAATCAATACCATGACCCGCATCACCTTTGTTTTCACCTCCCTTGCCGTTGGTTTTGCGTCAACAGGCACATTTCGGAAGCGGAACTGGCATTCCTTATAGAAGTCGAAAGCCGCTTTGAAAGCCGGTATCTTCTCGTATGGCAGACTGCCCTCCGCGTTCCAGTCCCGTTTCTGTTTTTTCGGTTTCGGGGTTGCTTCTGCCATACCTATATATTAACGTCCTTCAGTTTCTGTTGCAGGCTATTGAGATACAGCATTGCCTCCATGGGAGTCATAGAGGCGATATTGAGAGTCTTGACCTCTTGCAGACACTGGCGCAAGATGATGTTATCACAGCTTTGTACCACTTCAGGAGCATCCTCATGAATAGAATCGGTAGGAAGGGCAAGGGCTTCAGATTTGATTTTTGCAGCATTCATCTGTTCAATGATATGCTTTTTCCATGCCTGGAAAGCATTCTCATCTATTGGCTCATCCAATATAGCCGTAATAATGCCATTGGCTTCTTTATTAACGGTCAGACCAGACAGGTAGGTATCTACTTTACCTGATGGGACCCCTATCTCCATATAATACCCGTCGAAATCCTTGAGGGTTTTTACATGCACCTTGAACGGCTTAATTCTGGTATGAAATGCGTATGCTGATCTTTCAACCGCTTGGAGAAACAATCCTTTATCGTCATAGAGGATAATCTTTGTCAGATTATCTTTTTCATTGTTTAATCTTTCTTTGTATGTCATATACATTTTTGAGGGTAAATCAAATAAAATACAAAGGTAATCAATAATGCGTAAGCGTTTACCCCCCCCCCCCGTTAATTTTTGTTAAATTATTGATTTCCTTATTTTGACTCAAATATTTCGACTCGGCTTCGCCGAGATTAGAGCGGCTGGGCTTTTAAGGCCCAGCCGAGTCCAAAACGAGTAAATTTTAATTTATTCTTCAGCGACCGCCCGGACGGGGAAGCCGTTAGCGCGAGTGTAGTTGCTCCAGCTCCAGAAGCTCGAATGGAAGTAGAGATTGCGACCGCGGCTGCTGCTGTCGGGCGAAGCGGACCAATAGTAACCGTTGGAACCAACATTGCTGAGCGAGCCACTGCTGCTGCCGCGATAGCCCGAGGCGGGGAAATAAACATTAGGTGTATTGTCAGTCCATAGACGACCTTTATTAGTATCATCCCATGTACCAGATGAACTTGAACCGCCGGAGTTTCCACTCATCTTATACCAGAGGTCGGATGTCGGAATACAGAACCCTGCCGGACATGGGTCATAGATGGTCTTGACCGTCTTTGTCTTTATCTGCCCTGTAGTTGTATTATTTGCATCCCAGAGATTATACTGCCACGTCTGGAAGGGTCCGTAGCGTCCAGAGTTGCCACTGATGTTGTTATAATAGTGGTATAACGGGTTTTTAATGCCGTTGGCTATTGATCCGTAGTCAGCCGACGTACCAGTGGAAGTGAATGCTTTCAGTGTCAGTGACACACTGCTACCGCTGATGTTATATGCTGCATGATTCGTTGTCGAATTATATGCTGCAGCAGGGATTTCCGGGTCTTTACGCCCCCACTGATAATAGGTGTTGTAGCCCTGCTTAGACTCCGTGACAGTCTTTGACGGACTCTGTGAGACGACAAAGGTCTTTTCCTGGCCACCTAACTGTGATATTTTAACAGTACATGAACGCCCATCATATCCAGTCCAAGAGATTGTTCCGCTGTTCACCCATCCAAGGTTGACGGGAGCAACCTTATAGGTGATGGAGTTACCAGCAATGGATGTCAGGGTGCTCAGTGTTTCTGGAGTCACCCAGATATGCCATGACCATACGACCGTGCCACTCTTTGTTGCAGCAATGACAGCGTTACCTTCAGCAATCTTGCTCTTATCAACGGTGAATGTGAGATAGTCACCGGAAATTCCCACTGCAGAGATCATTCCGTTTACATCCTGCCATATCAGAGAAGCACCATCGGGCGTTGCCCCGTTGTTCTTCAGCCAGGGATCAGAGATTCCACAGCCTGCATGATTCAGGAACGGCTTTAGGAAAGTGTCACTATTTGAGCCAGAAGGGTTATAAGCTCCGCTGTTTGTAGAACCATTCTTGATAGCGTTGCCATATACCAGTGGAAGTTTATAAGTGCCTGGTGCATGAACGAGATAGCAGTTGGCTGTAGTCATTGAGCAATCAGCACCAGCGACAGTATGCAGTGAAAGATCATAGTCCGTAACCTCTGCAGCACTGGCAAGGACAGAAGATGATGTTACACCACTGCCGGATGATGATACCTGAGCCGACACGGTAGCATTATAGTTGGTAGCAGCAGTACTGCCGTCACCAGAAGCCGTGAATGCTGTCAGCCATGACGGTTTACTGTCATCAAACACACCATCACCATCCGTATCATAGGTAGCCGTCCAGGCTGCTGCCTTGGATTTTGTTCCTGACGAGTTCTGTTTATAGGAAGTAATGGAGTATGACTTAGTGCCTCCAGAATATGTATAGGCAGCTGGTCCGGTCACAGAAAGTATAAACGTATTGTATGATTCTGCGATACTATGTGTTACATATCTTCCTGCTGACGCCGACAATGAATAAGTTTCTTCATCGTCTGTAAATTCCGTAGACGTAGACGGCTTCATCAGGAAGTATTTCGTGCTGCTCATCAAGTATGGTATGTTTCCTGTAAAGGTAGCTTCTGCAGCACCGTCACCGTTGAATACTGCCAAACCCTTTTTATGCAACATCGTGAATGTTACAGTGGAACTCCCGGCATCTACACCTTGTGCGATCATCAAGTCTGAAGCCTGATAGTTTGCCAATGTTGACTGATCTGCCCGATGGAACTTATTACTTGCATCGGTCAGGAAGAGCGAGAATTTATTATCAACTGTTGCCTGTGTGAAGTCAGGCGTGTAAGGAGTTGATGTATAAGGATAATAGGCAAAGTATGTATAATCTGAATTATATTCTATATTACCTGTCGTTGTCCATTCATCTCCATCGGCATCGTAGGTAAAGCATATATTCGAGAACAAGGCAGTAGTACCCTTGACAGCATATACACCTATCTGATCACCATCCGTAAATGTTGTAACAAAGCCTGAATAAGAGGTACGTGTTCCACCATCTGGGGAATCATTATCAGATCTGACGGTAATTTTCAAACTACCGGCTGTTGCATGATTGTTGGCGTCAATGTCTTCTGTACAAGACATGAAAGCCGTCAATGCTGTAGTCAGCATCATGGTGAAAAGGAATAATTTTGCTTTCATAACTTTTGAATTTATTTATGATAATATTTACTTTTATTCTTCTGCTTGCCAGTTTGATACTGTAACTCCACCGTTTGTCATTTCAATAACGGGTTCCCAGTCCATGATAGATGTAGAGTTGCTGACAGACAGCTGTCCGTTTCCAAGGGTGAGTGTAAAGATGTGTACCTTACCCATTTCGAGTGAGAAAGACTCTGGCAAGGTATATGTATAGTTTCGGTTATAAGTATCTCCAGCTACCGTTTCCTGTGTTTCAATATACAGGAAATCAGTACCTGCTGCAACAGTTTGCGGCAGCATAAAGAATTGGTTATCAGAACCAGTTATATCTAAGGTCGCATCAGCAACTACGTTTGTATTGGTAGATAATGTGAAAGGATATGATAGGCTACTATTGGCAGAACCTGTCAAAGTCCATGAAGAACCAGTGGTATAAGTGCCGGCATATTTAACCCCATAGACTGAGATTCCTTTAACCGTAATTGTTGCTGACTGCTGATTATGGACCAGAAAGCGCATGCCACTGCACCTATGTCCGAAGGTCAGTGCAACATTAGAGGTATTACTGACCAGCCGGTCTGTTACCTCCGTCGTCATTACATCCACTTGCGAGGCAATGGCCTGTGGTACGGTATAGGAATATATAGGTCTTCCAACGGTCGTTGCCGCAGAAACCGTCAGGTTAGCGTTACCATAAGGATAGTAGGCATAGAAAGACATCTTCTTGTCTGATGTCGGCCAATAATATGGAGTTTCGACTCCAGATGTTGCATTCAGACAATAAAAATAGTTACCGCACTGTGCGGTAGTGTATGTAGTGTTAGCATCATATACTGATGCCGACACGCCGAAGGTTGATATAGTTGCAGCCTGTGATCCCCTTGTCATCCACTCATCATTTTGACTGACAAGGAAGGAAATAGACTTTTGAGACTCTTGAATATCGTCACCGTCAGCCATACTGCATGATGTCATCAGCATTATAATTGCCATGACAAGCAATCCTTTGACTAAGGTGATTCGGCTATTACAAGCAGTACATGCTTTAAATGACTTTTCCATATCTGATAATATTTTATTTTTTCTGCCAACTGGCGTTTAGAGTATTCACCAAGAATAAATCCACACTCAGAGATTGTTCCGGAAGTTCCGTAATGCCGATTTCTACGGCATGATTACGAAGGAAGTTTGCTATTTCAGCGTTAGCCCGTCCCACGTCATTATACTTCAAAAGAAGCTTTGCATAAACTGATGGATATTTTTTCAGCAGTCCCCTGATAAATCGATGAGAATCAAAATTCTTATCGAAATCAGTGATGATATTCTGTGCTATTAAAACAGTCATGTTCATTTTGTTTTATATTCATTTTAAATTGAAAAAATGGGCGACAGGAAAGTTGGTTGAGTTCCCTGCCGCCCGGATCATGTTCCCATGATGATTGCCTTACGGCACGAGAGAGTGTTTATACACTTAGATTAGAACTCGACGTTCTTGTCGGCGGTAGCCCAGTCAAAGATGCTGGCTGTGAAGGTGATCGGATGCAGCAGGTTGTCACCGAACTTCAGCGTATAGGTGTACTTGGTGTTGGGTGCCCAAGTGGTCTCTTCCAGAGGAATGTACACGTTGGTACCACTTGAAATCACCTTATTCACGTTGTCACCGTTAGCATACAGGTCAGCGTTCACCAGAAGGTAAGTACCTGCAGTAGGAGCATCCTTCTGAGACACATTGACACCCTGAGCACCAACACCAGTACAAGCGACAGAAGCCTGTGGCATAATCATCATCTGATAGTTACGGCCTGTAGCGTTGTCATCCTGACCAGTGATAGCGTTAGGAGTCTCATCGTCTTCAGGATCAGCATTACCAATCTTAGCAGTAACGTCACGAGTAATGATGTTAGCTGCATAAGTCTTGTTCTTGTCACCCCAAGCGCTTGCAGCGATCTCATCTGTAGCGGCAGTATAGGTTAGAGTACCGTCAGAAGCCACGTTCACCAGCTTAATGCTCTTCACAACAGCCTTATGAATAGTAGACTGTGCGTCAACACCACCCTTGAATACCAGCTGAGAGAGACCATGCTTGAAGCTCAGAGCAGCAGAACCTTCAGTCAGAGGAGCCTGATTCTCGATAGAAGCAAACATGATGTCCTTCTGATTGTCAGTACCATAGGTACCGTCAGACTCTGTGGTCAGAGGAACATCAACAGCTACGGTCATCACTGGCTTCTGAAGAGTCTCTTCCACCTTGGCAGCCTGGCTGATACCGATAGTACCAATACCGCCACCTGTCTGAGGAGTCAGGGCTACGAAGTTCAGAGCATACTCAGGCCAGAAATAGTCAGCAGCAGCCTTGTAGTAGTTGTTAGTACCGTCCCAGGTGTGTGCCAGACCAGCGGTAGGATCACCCATGAAGAAGTCAGCAGCAGAGCTAATAGCCGTCTCCTTGGTTGCGTCGAATGCCCATACAGAGATACCGTCGGCCTGAATGTCTGCCAGAGATGCGTTGTAGCCACGAGTAGCGGCAGCACCGTCCAGCCATGCATTGAATGCCACACGAGTAGGAAGAGTAACCGATGGGCCATTAGCAGCACCGTCGATGTCGTCATTGTTACTGCAAGCTGTGAAGCTCATTCCGAACACTGCAGCCATAGCTGCGAGAATAATAAATTTCTTGTTCATAATAGAAATAATTAAATTAAACAATAAAGTAATAAACACTAATTATGCTGATAAATTAAAATCCTATAGGTTTGTAGACATGATCCCAGTCTTCGATGTTGATATCCCATCCATTATGAATATAATCTCTTAGGTCTATACCCAGATCCGGGATTTCTATAGACAGGTAATTTGTATCTTTGCCGGCTTTTTTAATCTGCTCTGTAATATCAATATCTATGAAGACATTTCCTCCTACAGTCCAGAAGAATAACGTAGCCTTATGTTCCGACCCTTCCAGCTCTTCAGGTTCCAGTCCGAAAACCCAGAAGTTAGCTGTCACAGTACTGTCTGCCGCATTACTGCGTGCTGAGAATATCACCGTTGAAGGATCCGTCACACGGTTTTTGTAAGCCATATATCTGCGCCCTGCGACGTTTCCGATGGCACCTTTTACTTGTCGTACCAGTTCCAGTCCTGCTATACCTCCGATGTTCACATCTACGGTCACTACCATGCTATCCGGAGTCACGACTATCTTCTGAGGGTTGCTATTCTCCACCTTCACCCCTAACAGGTTTCCATGAACCATATAGTCTGGATAATCCAATACTTTCTGTCCTGGATAGAGAGAATCCAGAAGTTGTAGTATACCGAGACCGCTTTGAGGGTTGAATACCGGTGTTGTGGCATTGATTTCTTCTTGGCGGCTATAACCGTTGAAATATACATGGCTGCCGTCGTTATTCCACGCTGTGATATTATATTCTCCTGGTGTAATAAATATCGTTGACGTGTCGCTGCCAACATCACAGCGCTGGTAGCCGCTTTCATTACTACGATAGAACATAACCTGCATCCGTGACGGTATGCTATCCACGTTCTGCCAGTCAAAAGAGATCTCTACGGGAACCCTGTTATCCGGATCCTGTCCGTCTACAAGCTCCTTGTATTCACAGGCCGTCATTGCAAGAGCTGTCACAACGAGCGCCATCCAGGAACGTGCTATCTGAAACATATCTTTATTCATATGGCCCATGTATTATTTATTATTAAATCTGTTTAAATTCCATACAAGTGTAGCTTCCAGCTTTGTCGGACCGAAATAGGTCAGCTTTTTTGTTTTTTCATATATATAATATCCAGCTTCAGGATGATATACGTCGTATATACTCTGGAGGTAGCCAATACCGATGGTAAAGTCCACGCTCAGTCTTTTGGTCAGCGGAAGTGAGTAACCATAGCTTACTCCGATACTCCACGTCTTGGAAAGATCGTTGGACTGATAGCCGGTACCGCCAAACTCAAAGTCGTATGTCGCCATGATACCGTAAAGTCCCACATGATGACCGCTAAAGGGAGTGTCCTGTTCCTTGGCACCGAGATAGTAACGTCCTTCCAGGTGAAAAGCATAGTCAGACCAATAGTGGTGTTTCTGGTTGTTATTCCACCATGCTCCTACGTAGTCTGCGAGGAAAGACAGTCCGAGGTCGGTCTGAAGCTCAACTCCGATATTAGGAGAGAGTGCCAGCCAGTATAAGCCGTTGGTGCGGAACTGTACCGCCGTAGGCTTTTCCTCGAAGTCATACACCATCTGAGCCTGTGATGACGTTACGACGGTCATCATCAGCACCAGTACGAGTGTAAGGCTTTTTACGGATGTCATTGTCGAAATTTTCATATTTTTTATTATTGATGATTATCTTCTGATGTTTCTTCTGAATTATTATCTGTTTTTATCTCTTCTACTTCACCCTCTTCAGATGAAGAGTCTGTATTCTCTGTAAGGTTGTCCGTCGTAGGATTACTTTCCTCGATGGCTTTCTTCATTTTCTTTTTCTGCCAGGGAAATATCCATTTGTATTTTGTTCTCTCCTTGACGGAAGGTTTCTTGTTTTCTTTCTCTGGAACTTCTTTTTTCTCGCTATAGTATATATTATAGGTGGTATTCTTCACCCGTTGCATATTCTCCATGATTCTCTGTTTTTCCTTTGCCAGGGCGGTATTGTTCTCGAAGTTCTGAGAAAGTAGGCTACCCTGCTCGTTAAATACCTTATAGATGTCACCCTCATAGAGGTTCAAGGCAAAGTACTCTGCTATCGGCATCTTTCCTGCGAGGTTTCTGTAGTCGGGGATGGTATAGATGTCGTAGAGGTATTTCTCTATCTGACCAAATTTTACCCAGAACAGCGGATAGCGTACCGGCTCGTCCGAGAACTCGTCTTCCATAACGATGACAGGACATAGAGCTATCACCCTTGTCGAGAAGGAAGAGTTGATGGCATCGTAGTAGATAGCCTCCTTCAGGTAGAATGTCGTCACCTCCGCATATGGGACATCGTTCTTATCAATGCTGATAACGTTACCCTCAGAGGTGTAGTTGATATGGAAATCATCGAGGATATTTTTGATGTCCGTCTGGTTTCGTTTGGTCAGTTGCTCGTTACCGTCTATCTCATATTTATAGAGGTCTATCTTACGTGCCACTGCCAGCTCGAACACCTTGGCAAAAAGTCCCGTCGTACCATCCTCCTGATTGCTACCGCTGTACAGTCCGGCATTATAGGGTTTTGTCAGATCCAGTTCTCGGTAAACATCTTGCCGCCATTCTATTGTTTCGTCATCCATAGGCACCCCTACAGGCCAGTCACGCTGTCTGACTGTGTCCTGCGCCAGTATCTGTGCCTTGACATTCAAGGTAAATGCTGTAATGATGGCAAGTATGTATAATTCTCTGGTCATATCTGATAATATTTTTGATAAATTTTATTTCATAATTAATTCCATTGATGTCTTCAGTTTTCTCTCTATACCGTCAGGGCCTATAGCCGTGACACGGGAGATATAGAACCTTCGGTTTCGTGCCAGCTTCTGGAACGCCTCTTTCTGTCGCTCTGTGAAGCTATTGCCTTCTGAGGCCATTGGAACAGCGTTTCCCATACGATCGAAGAACACTGTCTCAAAGCTCTTCACTCGGAACGGTACGTCGAGGATCCCGTCATCGATAGCAGCACCTATTCCTCCAGCACCTGTCAGTGCCGTGCGGTTGATGGCACCGCCGAAATACCGCTCACTGTTTCCTTTCTCATCCTTGATGGTGATGTATGTCGTAGGCTCCGGTAGTTTGCGTACACGGAACTCATACTGAGCCATCTGCTGTTGCTTACCAGAAGCGTTAGAGAACACTGATATTGTTGCCTTGCCCATCTTACTGGGTCTCGCTATATATTTGCCCTCTGCTGTTTTTGTCAGGCTGCCGCCGTCCATGGTGGCAGTCACCTGTGACAGTGGGACCCCTGGGACGCTCACGCTGATAGGGTTGTTATACCCTGCATAGAGCACGTTCATCAGGTCTGACGACACTGTTGCCGTCGGTTCCACAACGCTATAAGGCTGTGAGAAGCTGCGACGGATCAAGCTGCCGTCCTTGCCAGCCGTCTGTAGATAGCCATTCAGGGTGAAGTCACCCGTTCTGGTGCATACCGCTTCGAAGATATTACCGGACAGTCTGGTATTCTCCTCTCCTACGTATATCTCAGGCACCTGTGTGGTGTCTATCGCTGCCATGACAATATTTGCCGTGAATTTGTTACCTCTCACGATCGTCTGGCTGTTTGGTATTACCAAGGCTTCCAGGCTGTTCACGCGGACGTCACCGGCATCGATGTTTGTCATCAGCGTATGCAGTACCTCACCTTCCGTGTAGCGGATGTCGCTCTGTAGCTTGGTGAGGAATGTCAACACTGCCACTGCCGGCATCTCCTCGAAGTAGTACTCCTTCCAGTTTTTATTCTCCTTGTTCTGGGGAACCTCCGTGGAGAGGTTGGCGCTTATCACCGCTTTCTTATGAGGATCCTCTACCATTTTCAGCATATCCTCGCGGTAGCTGTTGATGGAGTTGTAGAGTTTGTCGCCCCACTCCTTGCCAGGTGCTATTATCACCTGTGCGGCAGCTTCCAGCGACTCCTTGTTTTTGATGTTATTGACATCGGCTTTGGGGCCGTCGGCCTCTACGGCTATCAGTCTTTTAATCTCAGAGATAAGATCAAAGAGATACTGGCTCTTGTTTTTCACCGACTCTGCCTTCATGTACCATTCCTCGGTTTTGGCGGCATTCGATGAATATTGTTTGTCGAAGGCATCATAGAGAGACATATTCTCCTTAGATGTCTGCTCGGTTGTCCTTGCCAGGCTCTTCTCAACGATAGAGAAGCCCTCCAGCACCTCCGAAGAGACGTTCATCGCCAGCATTGCCATCAGTACGACGTACATCAGGTTAATCATCTTCTGACGTGGGGATATCATTCTTTTCTTGATTGCCATCTTCTTAACTGTCTTTTAAAACCCTGCCCGTTGCCCTTTAGACTCCGGGCAGGTTCCAACAAACTACTTTACTTAAATAACTAACTAAACAAATGTATGAATCAACTATTAAACAATGAAACCTTTATGCTGATGCCACCTGTCCGCTGGCGCACAGTATCTTACTCTCCTGGATCTCTACTACCTGCATGGCAGGCTTGATGTAATTTCTCTTCATAACCTTACTGTTTTACATTGTTGAACCTTCTTTTACCTTCACTGCTTCTACCATTCTTCGGTAGACCTTGTTCAGATCCTCCAGTGTTGACACCAGTACTTTTAGTTGCTGGTCAATGCCGTCGATTACTACCAGTTGAGAGCTGGCTTTCTCCAGCTGTCGCTTGTATATCTCTTCAATGGCATTCAGTGTCTTGCGCATCTCTGCCGTTTCTTCCGTATCAGGCAGTTTCTCTGATAGTTGCTGGGCTTGCTGAAGACGCTCGGTATATTGACGGTGGAGGTTTTCTCTCTGGTGGTCATCATCCACTACAAACGTCTCTGTCTCATCCTGCTTATTCTCCTTATCTTTTGTCAGATCAATCCCGTCAGCCAGCTTGTCGAAGGGCCGGTCGAAGGCAGAGATGAAGAATACGAATACCTCCGTACCCATGCCGAGGAACAGGCAGAAGTTCGCCCCTGGCAGGTGTGTCAGCTTGAAGAGTGTTCCGAGGATCACGATTGCTGCACCCCATGAGTAGGCGTAGTTCAGGAAGGTCTGTCCTGGTACGCTGTCCATCCATTTCTGGAGGCGGTAGACGATGTTATACTTACTGTATGTTGCCATAATGAACCTATATACTATATATTACTTACGTTTGATGAATGTTATCGCCGTCGCTACCAGGACGATACCTGCCAGCACGAGCTTCTGTTTGCTCTTGAATTTCCGTATGATTGTCTGAGTATTCATATACTTATATTATTATGCTATTATTTTCTCTTCTTATTCAGGCTACTCTTGATGAGTACACTCTTCTCTGACGGCTTGGCGGCGATACTCTGAACACAGCGGAAGCCGATGTACGAGCGAGGCTGGTTCTGGTATTCTGCTGCTCTCCAGGCTGACTGGATATGACTCTCAGAATCCTTCCACGAGCCACCTCTGACGCTCTTACGTTTCAGACGGTAAGGATCTTCGATAGCGGCATTGTATTTCAGCTGAGGATTGATATTGTTCATATTCTGTACGCCTGCTGCCGTGTATGCTGTTGAAGTCCATTCTGCCACGTTTCCTGCCATGTCATACAGTCCGTTGCTGTTCGGCTGGTAGGTACCCACCTTCGAGGTGATGATGTTGCCGTCCTTGGTGAAGTCACCGTCATCCGGCATAAAGTTTGCAAAGAACATTCCCTTACTTTCACCTGCGACATTCTGCTCCCAGGGGAACTCGTTCTGCCTAATGCCTCGTGCTGCAAACTCCCATTCAGCCTCTGTCGGCAGTCGAAACCTTCGTAGGTATTTATCCTGTCCTGTGATGCCCATCCGTTCCGTGCGCCAAGCACAGTAGGCGTTAGCCTGCTCCCAGGTGATGCCCACTACCGGATAGTCCAGATAGGCAGGGTCAGAGAAGTAATACGCCGTATAGGTATCGTTGTCACTGTTGGGAAAGTCGTTGATCCAGCAGGTCGTGTCCGGGTAGATATTGACGATATACGTGTTCAGGAAGTCATAGTCACCGGATAACGGGCGTTCGATGGTCTCACGGACGATATTGCCGTTCTTGTCGATATATGCCGTATCTTTCGAGATCATGGTTATCTCCTGTTCGTCTATCTTTATATCCGTGTTAAGGATGCGCTCACGGGGATCCAGGCGATACTTACGCTTGTTGGCTGCCGTATAGTCATATTCTTCATAGCAGTACACCATCTGCCTTCCATCCAGCTTCTTCTCGCCGGTCACGGGGTTGGTGATATACAGGCTTTCCCTGACGCGCTCGATGTCACCCTCATAGTAGGGATCTTCCATGCGCTGTGCTATGATGGAGTCGCAAATATCGTTGATAAATGCCTTATACATACGGTTGGTTACCTCCGTCTTATCCATCCAGAAGTCATCGACCGTGATGTTACGTGTCGGTGTCATCCTTCCCCAGAGAGAGTCCTGGCGTGACAGTCCCATCTTCAGGTGTCCTCTGTTGATGAGTACCATGCCTGCTGGCACGTCATTGTCAGCTACCACCATAGTAGAGGACATATTCTTAATTGGTTCCTTGTCCTTCTCCTTCATCTTGTTATAGTCACCGATAGGTGCTATAGGCAGGATGCCGCCGGAGCGGTGAACCTTCGTGTTCCATTTGGTCTTGCCAAAGGTGAAGGTGATACCGGCCTCGATATTCAGGGTATGGAACTTGCCCATCATGGAAAGGTCGTTATTCCTACCGTACTTACCTTCCTCTCCTCCGGCAAACATGCCGCCGACATCCGCATGAACCTTTAGCTGGTTGCTGATGGCGTATGTTCCCGTAATGCCGAAGCCGACGCCGTAGGATGTCTCACGGTGTGTGACGTTACGGTTGATGGCCAGTCCGACGTATGGGATGACTGCCCAGCGTCTCATCGGGTCATAGCCCAGGACGACGTTAGAGGCATTGAAGAGGAAGTGTTCCTGTATGCTGAAGAAGTTGATCTGGCCGTCAATCATATGACCATCTTCATTCTCATTCAGTTGTGAGACAGCTTTTCCCCAGTAGCCATGTGCCTTGGTACGGATGCCGTACTCTGGTGTGAACCACTTGTTGACTGCCACTGCCACTCCGAATGAAGAGCGCTTTGCTTCAAAGGGAGACTTTGATATCACCTGCTTCAAGCCCTCCTCTCTTCCTGAGTAGAATGACAGATGCTCTACGCCCACCGATACCTCCCAGTTATCCTTGAAGGTGTTGGTGAATACGGATGTACCGCTCTCCTGCTGTGCGAAGGCGTTGCCTGTCAGCAGCAGTGTGAGTGTTCCGACGAATATTCTCTTGCGTATGATACTTTGCTTAGTCATTCTGATGGTGTAATCTGTCATTCTTGGAAATCCGCGGGACTCACTCCTGTGGGGCAAGCCCCGCTTCAAACCCTCTTATTAACCTTATTACATCGTTTATGAAAAAAAGTAGATTTTTCTGGAATTTATTCCTGAGTGTTGTCATCAACCTGGGTGTTGTCGCCACCGTTCTCCTGTTCCATTCCTTCAGGGTTCGAGTAGAACTTGTCTATCTGCTGTTTGATACGTCCGCGTGTTCCCTCCAGTGCCTTGTAGATATTGATGGCCAGCTGTGTATCGACACCCTGCATATTATTGGTGTCTGTTGTGAGCACCACGTTTCTCTCGGTGACGCTGATGTGCATTGTAAATTCTGCCTTCATAACTCTTATACCTTATTATATATATTAAACATGTTCTCGTGTCGTAGGCTCGTGCAGGCACGTGTCCGTTGACGTGTGCAAATTTCGGAAAAGCTTTTCAGAGTGACAAAATCTGGCAAAACTTTGTCTTGATTTAACACATTTAAGATTTTTAGCGTCTTAAATACGTTAAATCAAGAGGAAAAAACCGCTAATTTTTGCCGTCAAAAAACTATTGCTTTCCTTTGCGAAAAAATAAAGGAAAACTTATCAAAAATTCGGTTTATTTATGAAGGTATGTATAGCAGAAAAGCCCAGCGTTGCCGGTGAGATAGCCAAGGTGCTGGGTGCGACGTCAAGAAAAGACGGCTATTATGAGGGTAACGGCTATCAGGTGACCTGGACTTTCGGGCACCTGTGCACACTGAAGTTGCCAGGCGAGTATTATGCTGAATGGAAGAAATGGTCGCTTAGCAACCTCCCCATGAATCCTCCCCGTTATGAAGTCCGTCTGATCGACGATGCCGGTGTCAGGAAGCAGTTTAAGATTATAGAAAAGCTCTACCAGAAGGCCGATGTCATCATCAACTGTGGTGATGCAGGACAGGAAGGAGAGCTGATCCAGCGTTGGGTCATGGTGCTGGCAGGTGTCCGCTGTCCCGTACAGCGTCTCTGGATTTCCTCGCTCACTGAGGAAGCCATCCGTGAAGGTTTTAACAACCTCCAGCCCCAGAAGAAGTATGACAGTCTCTATGCCGCAGGCCAGGCCCGTGCCGAAGGTGACTGGCTCTTAGGTATGAACTGTTCCCAGCTCTATACCTTAAAGTATGGAGGGAACCAGCAGACACTCAGTATAGGCCGCGTTCAGACTCCCACTCTGGCTATGATCGTTGACAGGGATAATCAGATAGAGCATTTCCAGCCGGAACCCTATTGGGTGCTGACTACCAAGTACCGTGGTGCCGTCTTTAGCAGTACCAAGGGTCATATGACCAGCCAGGCAGAGGGTCAGCAGCTCCTTCAACGTGTCAAGGGTGCCTCCTTCAGTATTACCGATGTGAGACAGAAACAGGGACGCGAGTCCGCTCCCCAGCTTTACGACCTCACCAGCTTACAGGTGGACTGTAACAGGAAGTTCGGGATGAGTGCAGAGAAAACGCTGAGCACTATCCAGGCACTCTATGAGAAGAAGCTTACCACCTATCCAAGGGTTGATACCAAGTATCTCCCTGATGATGTCTATCCCAAGATCCGCTGGATAATGGGCAACCTCAAAGGCTATGAGCAGTTTGCCGAGCCTTTTGTGCATGGAAGCCAGATTCCCCAGCCTCGCAGGGTCTTCGATAACAGCAAGGTTACCGACCACCACGCCATCATTCCTACTGGCGATCATAGCCGCCTTGACGATATTAACAGCTACGAGCAGAAGGTCTATGATCTGATAGTCCGTCGCTTCCTCGCTGTTTTCTATCCTGACTGTGAGTATGCCACCACTACCGTGATGGGCCGAGCTGCCGATGTTGATTTCAAGGCATCAGGTAAGACCATCCTGAAGCCAGGCTGGCGCTATATATATAATAAGGTGGAAACCGAGGAAGAAGAAAAGGAACCGACACCAGAGGGAGAAAATGACACCTTACCGAGATTTACCATTGGTGAGAGTGGCAGTCATCTGCCTGAGCTGACTCAGAAGATGACTACACCCCCCAAGCGCTATACGGAGGCATCCTTACTACAAGCCATGGAAACCGCTGGAAAGTTCGTAGAGGATGAAACACTCAGGGAGGCTATGAAGGAGAACGGTATCGGTCGCCCGTCAAGCCGTGCCAGCATCATTGAGACTCTGTTGAAGAGAGGCTATATCCGTCGTGAGAAGAAAAACCTTATCAGTAATCCGACTGGCCGTGACCTTATCAGGATCATCAAGGCCAAGATGTTGAAGAGTCCGGAACTAACAGGACAGTGGGAGAAGAAGCTCCGCGACATAGAGAAGGGAACCTTCACCCTGGATGCTTTCATGGACGAGTTGTATGAGCAACTTGTCAGCATCATTAAGGAGGTTACCAGTGACCAGTCTGGACAGCGTGTTTCCTCCTATGTTGCTCCAGCGAGTAATAGCAGCTATTCACGCAAGAGTTCGTCATCGTCATCCTCGACGCGCAAATCTTCTGGCAGCAGCCACCGTAGCACGTCACGCTCCAAGACTGCCAAGGTAGGTGACCGTTGTCCTCTCTGTGGAAAAGGATATGTCAGAAAGAGTCAGTATGGTGGTCTTTACTGCAGTGAGTATAAGAATGGTTGCAAATTTCGAGGATAGACAATAATCCATATAGGTATTTTAACACGAGGGTTAAAAAGCTTAAATCTATTAAATGGCTATTATTGAAAATAAAATAGGTTATAAATTAAGTATGAAGCAGACAATATTATTATGTTTAATGTTTATCTCTCTCATAACAAGTAGCTGTAGTATAACATCTGCTGACGACGGGTTGATATTGTTTGATGTTCCAGAAGAAACTATCGAAGAGAGATCTTTTAAAGTCATTCAAGTTATTGATAAAGGAATGGCTCTTGTTCGTGGTAAAGAAACTCCGAAAGCCAAAGACTATTATGGAGTAGTTTATCTCATACGTTCTTCTTCTCACTATTTTACTGATGATGAAATTATAGATGCTCCAAAAGGAACGGTATTTAAACAGATTGGTGTCTATAGTTATAATACGCAAGGTGGTGAGATTTTTGGTTTTAAAGTTGAATCGGAAAAAAGAACTGTTAAAGTAATAAGTTTATATAATGAATAGAATTATGAAGAACATTGTATTATTTATCTTGATGATGCTGCCGGTGGCAGTATTTGGACAAAAGGACATTACTACCTTCTTAGGTATTCCTGTTGATGGTACAAAAAATGCCATGATTAATAAACTTACTCAGAAAGGCTTTAAAAAAGCTGCTCCAGGTAAGACGTATGATCTGATTGGAGAATTTAATGGTGAAGATGTTCAGTTAACTATAGTAACATACAAGAATAAGGTTTGGAGAATAATGGTATCAGATAAAAATCCTTGTTCTGAAATCGATGTTAGAATTAGATTCAATCGTCTCGTAGATCAGTTCTCGAAAAGCGACAAATATGTAACGGCTAATTTTATGGAAGCAGATTCTTATTTTCTGGACGAAGATGAAGATATAAGTTCTGGTATATTTTTATATCATAAAAGATATGAAGCAGTTTTTTATCAACAACCAGATATTTCCTTGATTGATACTCTCAAAGTTCAAAATGAAATAAAGAGTAAATTGATAAGAAAGTTCGGTGAACAAAGAGTACTTCATGCAGATGAAGATGTAAAGAATGAAGCCATCAAGGAATCTCTTTATTATTTTGCTGATATTATCAATAAAAAAAGTGTTTGGTTTATGATTTCTGGCATTGGATATAATAAATATTCCATAAACCTTTATTATGACAATGAGTATAACCATACTACAGACAGTGATTTATAAATTACTGGCGTTATAGTATGATTTAAAAGTATAAAGATATGAAGAAACTATTTCCTTTAATTATATGTGCAGCAATAATGATGTCCTGCAAGGGTCATCAGCAGCCCACTCCAGAATATGACGTTCAAGAGTCCACCGAGAAGTTAATGTCTATCGATGATATCTGCAAGGTTGAAGACATTATCGCTGACAGTTCTCTGATGAACGCCCAAGGCGATACAGCCTGGCGAAAGATCAACGACCAGCTTATTCGTATTAAAATGGGTAGTAACTATTATCTACGCAAGGAAACCAAGGATGGTTCCGTGACGAATTTCACTTATAGGTATGACTAAGGATCCGCTATGATGAGAAGATTATGTGCTATAGTATTGTTGACTGCCTGTACTGTTTTGATACGTGCTGTCACCCCTCCAGATTATCCAGATGACGACTGGAGAATATTTGTTGTTGAGAGTCGCCAACCAGAGTTTCCCGGAGGTTCAGAAGCGTTAAATACCTGGATAGAAAAGAACTTACGCTATCCGGTCTTGGCTGAGGAAAAAGGACTGGAAGCCCGTGTTGTTGCTGCTTTCTGGGTAACTGGTGATGGTTCTGTCAAACATGGAAGGATTCTTCGCTCAGGAGGAGAGCTGTTTGACAAAGAAGTGCTGCGTGTTATACGTTTTATGCCTCGTTGGATTCCAGGACGTGAGAATGGCAGACATATTAGTGTTCGTTACACGATACCGTTCACGTTTCACCTTATTCCAGACAGCTTACATCATAAATAAAATATCAGATAGTTATGAATAAAGACAATAAGAATAAAACAACCTCTCCAGAGGGTCAGATTCAGAAAGGTGTATTCTTTAAGGAACAAGACTTTGAAAAGCTCATCGAGTTATTAAAAGATCCTGTTTTAAGAGATGCCTTGCCAAAGGATTTTAGAAATAAGAAACGCAAGCGTAATGCAGCCGTTCTGTGGTGTGTCAGTGAATTTGTCAAGATTCTCAATAATCGTCAGGTTGCCCATCAGACCTCCCTATTCTTCGGAGCCAATGAATTGGAAGATCTTCGCCGTCAGACAAAATGCTTGGAAGGTATTACCGCCAAGCTCTCTGAAGAATTAGAGGCGTTACAGAAGAAAAAGAAATGGTGGCAGTTAGGCTAAGAGAAGTATTCTATGGCTCGTAACAGCACCAATACTGAAGACAAACAGCCTCGCGTCGGAAAATGTATTGATTGCGCGAAAGGATATGTTATGTCTGATGGTGTCAAGGAAAACCCTCTTATCATTGAATGTACCGTTACCCATATTCGTTGTTCCCAGGGATGGATATGTGGTGACGGCTGTTTTTCTCAGCGAAAAGGAGAGCTGGAGATTAACCCGATGATTTACATTGGTCAGAAAGAAGAATACCCGCCAGAGGTCATCTGACGGGTACTTACGCAATGAATATATAATAACTATACAACAAACAATCAGTCCAGATACTCGCTATGTGCCTTCTCTTCCTGGTTGAGAGACCATTCCATGAAGGTCTTGGCACTATTCTCGTCCTGTTGTAGTCCTCGCTCCTGACAGTAGTCTATATACTGCTGTTTTATCTGCTCAGACTGGTGATACACATAGTCGAGTGTTGTTATTTCACCGTTATGAAGCATCGGCTTCAAGGTGTCGTCATTATAAAATCCTTCCAGTTTAACCATAACCTTAATATATTAAATACCATATTTATTACCCGTGAGAAGTTTACCTCCCACTATTATAGAGAACACCCGTCAGGGCATCCGTCAGCGATTACAGGATATGTTTAGCGGTTTAAAGCCCACCAGTTAGCATCCTCCCAGTAACGCTCCCTTCTACGACGCTCACGATTTCTGCGATCGCGGGTCTTATTACGGTTTTTCTTGGCAGTGTTGTTATCCCCACCAAAAATACCGCAAAGCAGCAAACCTAAAAGTATCAGTTCCATAATAGTGTTATTTAGAGATTAAACTTTCACGTTGTATTATCCATCAGAATTATCTGTTTTAAGAGAGTTAGACATTCAAGTCGTTAGAGATTATTATATCAATCCGGCAAGCTATAAATGATATTTATACACTGCTTTGCATAGGTCATCATGATGGCGACGCTCCTCTGGTTGATGGTTGGCGTGCAGTGATAGACGTACTGGTTGACATCTGACGGGTCTGTTTCCTTGGTCATTGTTACCCCATAGCGTTTCTCGATCTCGCTCTTGAAGGCCAGTGCTACGCTCTCACCACTCACCGCATAGGTAGCCGCCACCGTGTGCATTTTAGAGTTCAGGAACATATAGTTCAGTGCTATTGTTCCCTGACTGTTCATATAGAGCAGTGTATAGTCATTACTGTGCTCGCTAAGTTCCCAGTTAGAGCCGGACATATATTCCTTGACATGACTCTGTGAGCTTCCGAAGTCCAGGCAAGGATCAAAGTACTCTGTACTACCTGTCGGTCCTGTAGGCACCTGGGGTGTTCCGTCATCGTCACTGTCACTGCCACAGGCTGTGAATATCATTGATACTACGGCTATCATAGCCAGGAACATCACGTTGTATAAAAAATTCCGTTTCATAATTGTCAGTTATTAATTTATTACTATATTTATTATCAAGTTATATCTATTTTACACTAAAGGTAGACATCTGAGAGAAATCCGTATTCACTGCATACTCTCCAGCTTCAGCATTGTCGATTACAACAATATAGCTACTGTTACCGTATTTTTCTGCCGTGAATTGAACGTTATTATAACTCAGCGTTGTGTTTGAGCCACCCATCAGACTATAATCGCCCATCGGGAAGGTACGAGCCTTTTTCTCTACATCGAGTTTCATGATGCCGAACACCTGTCTTGGATCCGTCTCATTAGACGCCGCCTTAACAATCAGTGTTACTGTACCGCTCTGAACAGATACTGGAGCCTCCTTACCTTTAAGAGTCAGCTTTACCTTAGCCTTATCAAGCAAGCCACTACCAGGAACAGGTATCATACCCCACTTTGACGATTTGGTTTTAATAGAAGCCGTTTCCTTCTGCAGCAAGGTTGTTGTACCATCTGCATTAACAACTACTACCTGACCCACGTATTCAGGTTCTGGTGCTGTTACCTGACCGAATGAGATGTTAACTATAAACATCGTCACGATTGAAATCATTAACTTTTTCATAATCTTCAAACTTTAATTGTTATTATTATCTATTTCTACTGCAAATATACACACTTTCTATGATATTTAAAAGGGGAAATCCCTACTTTAAGATAGGAAAAACCCTATTATTTATATATCTCAAAAGGAGTAATATATACACCCGTTTCTCGCCTGAAACACCTTTATACGCTGCAAAATTACAAAATTTTATTGAAACCACCAAATTTTTTCATAAAATATTTCCGTATTTCAGAAAATATTTATATCTTTGCACCAGAATTAAGAGAAATACGTAAATATGTATATAAAATAATAAGGTAATACAGAAAACCCCTGTATACGCCCCAAAAACAAAAAAATATGAGTAAAAAAGTCATTCTACCGATATTATCCGGTTCTTTTCTATCCGATGGCAGTCCAAGAGGACTCGCCACAGGTGAGAATACAACAATTTTCGGTAGTCATCTACCATCTCATTCTTCACTTATTACAAGTAGAAGATATTATTATGTATTAGGTGACCCAGACCTGCCTACATATTTATCTCGGTTAGTAAATACCATTCAGTTTAAGGATGATATTAAGGAGCTGGTAAGAAGCATTACAAGTCACCGTCCCCTTACACGCCTAATAAATAAATAAGGTACACGCGCACAGTATATATAATAACAATATAATATGGATAAGTTAAGCTACACTTCAAAGAGCAAGCAGCCGTATAAGCATATCTCCACCTTCCTCGCCCCAGAAGGATCATTTTATGTATCAACATTATCTCCCTATTGGTTTATCTTTCCTGTGATGTATATCACCGTTTGGAAAGACCCTAAAGGTTTCCTTCATACCATACCAGTATGGGAAGAAGAGATTAACACAGCCGAGAGTGAATTAGAAGGGGAAATGCAGGTTTTCGTTGAAAACCGTATCAACGAGAACAGAAGTTTGGAGCGTTGCTTAACGTGTAAGCGTTTTCTCGAACTCTGTAAAAACTACAGCTCAGAGGAGATAAGTGGTCATATGGAGGAGATAGCCGACTATGTTTTCACTGGAGAAGTAAAGACCACCCCAGAACTTCGTAACTATTTTAAGGACGGAGAATGGGGAAACCTAAAAACAATGGAGAATGACGGTTCTCTTTACACTGGTTGGGAAGAGACGTTAAATAAGGAAGGTTCACTTAAAAAAGAAGAAAAGGAGCAAAAATGAATAAGGAAGAGTTATCCAGGCAGTATGCCGACCAGAAGGTGAAAGAACGAGGAGAATATATCACCTGTGACTTTCACCGCCGTAAGAGCCTGACAAAGTTCGATGGTTATGACATCGAGCAGGCTTTTGAAGACGGTTTAACTGAAAGAGACAAGCATCTATGGAAGGATGCCCAAGGCGACGATCTCCCGGAGATAGACAGAGAGGTTATTGCTCTCATTGACTATGCTGGTAACGGATATTACAAGGTTGTATTCGCCCATCGTCCCGATCCAGAAAGAAAGGTTTCTACCAGTCTCCTCACCGGCAAGAAAAGCTACATCCAGGCCAAGACTTACGACAAAGGAGGATGGAACCAGCCCCATGTTAAGTTTTGGATGGACATTAATCTACCCGGATCAAAAGAACAACAAAAAGAGCTACCGACACCGGTAGTCCCAACAAGTGAAACTTTAGAAGAAGCCGTATTAAGGCTATGTCCTTTACCACCGTGCTATAATGAAAATCAAAGAAAAAGCAAGGAATATGCAGATTCCTGGACGAGGGCCAGGGACGAGCAGCATGGTTTTAGACTTGGCGTTTTCTGGAAGGAGAAGCAGATAATGAATAATGCTATAGATGGATATATTGACCAGGTAGAATATCCGGGTTCAACTTTGATACAACTATCAGAAAATCCCAAGGATTTAGAGAACGGTGAAGATGTTAAAGTTATTATAATAAAAAAATAAGGAGGAACTGAATTATGAGTACAATGATTCAATTTGAAGACAAACTTGTTCCTTACGAGGTTTTCATCAAAGATCTCGCACGTGAGGTGGCGGCGCAAACCAGTGAGGCCTTGCGCTTTAATAATAATATAGTTTCGCAAAATCAAGCCTTCAAACAGTTCGGCGCGGGAAATGTTCGCCACTGGGTGAAGGAGGGTTTACTCACACCTATCAGCAAGCGCCCTGGAAAGATAGAGTATAATGTCTTTGATCTTAAGAGGTTGCAAGAAAGGCAGCAAGATTATTTCTCCAATAATAAATAATATATTATATAATATGAAACCGAAGAAATATAAGAAAGTCCTAAATTGGCCCAAAAAGAAAGAGGTAAAGCAAGAAATATGAAAAGAATACCATTTAATTTACAGCACCGTTCCCAAATAGAGTCTGGGGAGTACAAGGTTGTCACCGAAATGGGTGAGCCTGTTGAGATTGTTAAGTGGAACTGTCGTGGACGTTGTCCAATTCTTGCCGTCATTGATGACGGTGACACTGATGACTGTTGTTTTTATAAGGATGACGGCGTCAGTCCCAATGGGGCCGATTCCCTTTGGATTCTTATCGAAGAAACTCCAAAACAGAAAGAGATCTATTTCTGTGTCGATATTGAGTCATACACAAAGCAGATGCTGTATAATCGTGGAGCGGTCGGCTATTATGACTATATACAGGCCAGTCACGCTATAAGTATGGGAATAACGCCGATTGTTACATCCCAGCTTGCCCTGATGACATTCTACCTGAAGGAAATCGCCAGCTACGATGTCTACATCTGCTATAAGGAAAAAAAGATAAAGATAGAGGAAGGTATGCAGCTTTCTGACAGCGGTTATTGTTTATCGTGTCCTTCCTGTTGTGAGGACTCAGATATCCTCGATGTATTCAAAGAAGGTTATTTTAATGATTTGTTAGGAATAAAGGAAGAATGACTATGGTAGCACCGGCAAGTTCTGATAAGGAAATGTGGGAGATGGCAGGGTTTCCTAACCATCCTCGATATGAATACGTGCCATTACCTAATGAGGTGACACGTATGTTAAAGCGGAAGTATAAGGACTTCGTGCTGATGTCCTACTATTGGACGGACGACAATGGTGCGAAGGTTGCCTTCCTTGAATATCTATCTTATGATGGCATGAACGTTCATCGTGGTCCAGGATATTGCTGTGACCGTATTAATGACCCGGACATGTGGAGTCAGGTGGCAAGGTCACTGGCAATGGATAATATACATCTTCAGACAAAAACCTTCAAGAAAGAACAATGAAAGAATGTATTGTAAAGAGACAAAAGAAGAGAAAGAAATGGCTCAACTGGGGTCAGATGACCGAGGAAGAGCAGAGTGACTTTCTTTTCAGGCTTTCTCACCAGAAATAAATTATTAACGTTTTAAATAGTAAGTTTTATGAAACAGACGAAGATTATCTCATTTGTCAATCACAAGGGCGGTGTTGGTAAAACCACAACGACCGCCAGTGTTGGCAGTTACTTAGCTCAGAAGGGCTATCATGTCTTACTTGCTGACTTGGATGCCCAGGCCAATCTCACCCTGAGTCTCTTGAAGCATCCGACGGATGAAACCATCTACGATGCACTTACCGGTAAAGGCGATCTGCCTATTATTTCCATCACGGAAAACCTGTCACTTATTCCAGCCTCTGAGATGCTGGCCATGGTTGATATTGAGCTGGCTGGTGCCATCAGTAGAGAGAAGATTCTGGACGGTCTTCTTAAACCGATCAAGGATAACTATGATTTCATCCTGCTTGACTGTCCCCCTTCCCTGGGTCTTATTACCCTGAATGCCATCACTGCCTGTACTGATGTCATTGTGCCGTTAATAGCCGAGGTGCTGCCGTTCAACGGTCTGAAGATGATTAACAACTTCGTTAAGCTCATCCATAACCGGCTCAATAATGCCGCACATATCAGTGGTATTCTCATTACCCGTTGGGAGAGTACCAACCTCAGTAAGACTATCGAGTCCGATTTACGTAAGACTGTCGGAAATCTGGTTTTTGCGACTAAGATCCGTAAGAACGTCAGCGTCGCCGAGGCACCTCTGGAGCACAGAAACATTGTCGAGTATGCGCCTAAGAGTAATGGTGCTGCCGACTATCGCGCCTTTACGGAAGAGCTGTTACAGAAGTTAGGTTATAATGGATAGAGCTATGGACTTGTATATTTACGTCGTTATCATTCTTATCGCGATTATTGCTGTTTGTGTCTGGATTATCCGGTCTGAATGGTTTTCATCAGACAACTATTCCACCTTTGCTTCAGCAGTGATATTTGTCTGTGTTATCGGTTTGTTTATTCTTTCCGTTGATTATTTCACACGTGAAACGGACGTTGACAGAACCTATGTCACGGACAACAACGGTCAGCGTTATGAAGTGATAGAAATTGAAGGTTCCCCGTATTTAAAGGGGCGCTTTGGAACCATTTCCCCCTATATTCAACAGCAAAAGGAGTGATTTTTCAATAAATATTTCCGTATTTCAGAAAATATTGATATCTTTGCAGTCAAATTTAAATATGATCAGTTATGCCAAAAAAGAATTTCGATACCAGCGACTTGCTGGAAGGTCTCACTGGAGGTACACAGGCTCCCGTAGCAGAGGAAAATGTTTCCCCGGCAGCTTCCCCGACAAGAGGAACTTCCCGTCGTGGTCGTAAGCCGATGGGAGCCGAGGAAGAACGTATTTCTTCCATCGTCAAGTGTGAGCTTTATAACAAGTGTAAGGCTATTGCCAATATCGAGAATATTCCTATCAAGGATGTTATCAATAAGGCGTTGGAACTTGTTGTAACTGCCTACGAAGATAAGCATGGCCCTATCAAGGTCAAGCGTAGCCGCAAGCCAGGCGACATCAACGAGATCTTTGACTAAAGTGTATGATTGACGAGCACTGTGGCTATCATCATAATGGTTATTGCCTGAAAGGCCTGCCTGGTACTCCTTGTGAGTTACGGGGATGTGTGGCCCACACTTCAGATGATGTAGGTTATTTAAAACCGCACTCTTCTGACGAGCTGACCAGGATCAATGAGAAATTAGAAAGAAAGGTTCTTGATGCTCTGGTTATCCCTGATGTCCCGCTTAATATAATAACAAGCCCCTGCCAGTCTTGACAGGGGTTTATTATTTGCTGTGTATGGTCTTTACGAACTCTTGTTCATCGTACTGGTGTATTTCATCCAGTTGTCGATGGAGAGTTGGTCGCGGATAATGGCCAGACAGTCGTTATGTCCGAAGGCATAACCGGCGACAAACACGTCATGCAGCAGCTCTTCGACCTTTGTTCCTGTGAAGTCCATGTCGTTTTCCTTCATCTGGTCGCAGAACTCCTGCCAGGCGTTTTCTATCAGTTTACCAGCCGTCTCAGCATCCGGTAAGTATATCTTCTTCTCATCCATAGTCTCTTAGCCGTTACCTTTTATCATTGTCTTCAGCTTCTCTTCCCATTCTGACGAGCAGTTGTCATACTGTATATATCCGATGCAGTAGTCATATTGTTCTGTAATATGACGGAAGTAGTCTTCCTTGGTGTTTCCGTCGTACTGTGAGCAGATGATACACCGAGGTCTCTTTTGTGGCGGTATCTCTTCTATTTCTTCCAGGATATTGCGTGCCATGTCCGGCTGGATGTCATACGGTCTGTCCTCATAGTAAGGAAGGCTGTTGTCGAGGATGACAACGTCAAATTCCCCTTTGTAGGCCTTACGCAGTCCGGAGCTGTAAGATGCCGCCGTCGTGACATCCGCATCGGGGAAGTTCTCTTTCATGAAACGCTCGATATCTTTGCGTTTCAGTTCACTGTCTTCAATAATCAGGATTTTCATGTTATATTGGATTTAATTATTATTGTGTCATCAGGTCTGCATTCTCGTGGATGTTTCCAGCTACTACCGACTGAACTTTTTTCTGGTGCATCCAAGCAAAGGCTTCATAGGAGTAGTAATCCTCCTCACCCTCCATTCTGGCGTTATAGTCTATATCATCCATGATGCCGAAGCAACCATTTTTCGGGTTCCAGCCTACCAGGTCATAGCTGCTGCCGTTATCCTTGAAGAGCGTATGAAGGATGTCGCCTTCAAAGATAGGCTGTGGCTCTGTGCTATTGTCATAGAAGCCGGTAAACATTCCTAATGTCTTCGGATCGATTTCCCATACCATTTCCCCTGAACGGATGAAATGTTTGATCTCTCCACCGCACAGGTCTTGATAGTAGAAGCCCTGTACCCATCCGTTTTCAGGATTTGTTTTTGGGTCATGGTGTAGCACCTTTGCCCGGAACCAGTATCTCTCTGTGATTCTATTCATAGTAAAAATACAATTTTTGATGAAAATTATATGCTGAAAAATACAACATTTCGAGAAAATTATATAGTGTAGCTTATTACTCTTACGCCCAATCCTTTTGTCTTGGCTATGTTTATCATACTCTTCGTGCCTTTGCTCTGGCCATCCCAGAAGGCTATCAGGGCATCGGCGCTGTTCGCCATCTGAGCATTACGGATGGGACCAGCCGCCCTGCCGTGTGTATTCCAGTCAGCCGGATATTGTTCTACAGTATAGCCCTTCTCACGGGCATACTGCTCGCCCAGGCTGTCAGCTCCCTTGGCAGCTCCAGACACGACTATGATACGGTGTGTAGCGGTTTTATCTGCCAGGATGTTGTCACATTTGGCTTTCAGCAGTGGATAGTCGTTGAAGTCACGACCACCGGCTATGATGACGCGGAAATATTTCATACCAGATTTCTTTACCATTCTATATGATATTGTTCCCATAAGGCTTTCCTGACCAGGTCAGCCGTCATCTTGCCGCAATTCCGGTATTTCTTAAAGTTGTTGTAGCCAACGTCCATAAGCTGCTGGATATTTTTGATGCCAGCACTGCTGCAGACGTTCAAGTATTTTGTTTGCAGCCCACCTTGGGCTATAACAAGAGATGCTACAGGTGTATATGCCAGCTCATTATTCTCTTTGCAGAACTCTTCCAAAGAGCTGATGATTCCCCTGGCTTCAGCAATGATTTCCTGTAGCCGTCCGAGTTTCTGATTAAATTCTTCCTTATTCATATCTGATTGTTTTTAGAAAGTGGACGCTGATTCCACTGGCTCAGCGTCCGAGGCCTCGATAGACATTCTACTGTAAGTAGGTGTTCTTAGAAGGGAAGATCATCGGTACCCTCGCCACCTGCAGGAGCCTCGAAAGGCATCTGAGGTGTATTGTTAACATCCTCCTCAGAGACAGGAGGCGGTGTACTGCTCTTCTGTTCACCGGTCTGTTCATCTCTTTTCTTGCCGACTGGTGGAAATTCCACCCGGAAGGCGTTCACCACCAACTGAAGCTGTGGCTTGCCATCCTTATCCTCATAGATGTTATGCTTTACCAGTTCGCCAACAACTTCCAGGAGTCTGCCTTTCTTCCAGTACTGAGCCAGTTTCAGTGCTCTTGGGAAGCTGGCATAGACTTTGTACCATCGTGTCAGGGTTTCTCCCTTGGAATAATAAGACTCTGCGACATTCAATGCCACATACTGTTCACCTGATGCGCCTGTTAAGATCTCGGCGTCCTTGCCACAACGGCCTAAAAAACTTCCACTAAACATATTCTTGTTTTTTTAAGTTATTACTCTGCGAAATTATCACTATTTATCTGACTTTCAGAATATTCTCAAAACTTTGTCTTGATTTAACTCATTTAAGACCGTTTTTATCAGAAATTGGTTGTAAAGTTGTAGTTAAACACTGCCCAGGCTGTTGCCAGGCCTTCCAGAACCAGGATGATGTCTGAGATGAGCGGATGTTTGTCCAGCCACTTGAAAACTGGTGCCACGAACCATAGTTCCCTGTAGATTGCATTGTTGTTATTCATTTGACGTAAGTTTTTAGTGGGAGTTGGTTAGGCTCCCGTTACCTTTATAAATACTATGCTGCCTTTTTGAAGGTATGTACTGCTGAGTAGCAGTCGCTACCATCCTCTTCAGTGATTTTCTCGTTGGTCTCGATAAAGCCTTTCTGTTCCATGAGATAGCGTAGATAGCCATGTTCGTGTTTCCAGTCGCCCCATTCGATACTGACCTCCACCTGGTTATCGTAGGTATTGATGTCACCATAGAGGTTACCTTCCTTTAGGATATCTGCCACCTCACTGTAGAGATCCTTTTCTGGAGTTTCTGTTGTCTTAGTCTCAGTGAAAGTGATTTCCTGCCAGGTGTAATGGTCGCAATAATAGTACTTGTCGTCCATTTCCACCATATCTGATACGCTGACGCTATGACCTGTAAAGTCAGCAGGCTTTTTCCCCTGGAACTTCGAGAAGATACGATCCAGCATTACTAATATGTCGCCATCCTCTATCTCGCCGGTATAAACCTTTTGATAGATGTCGAGGGTCAGTTGGCTACGTAGGTTGTATTTCTCCAGCTCTTCCAGTCCGGAAAATTTGATACCACGAGCAACCTGTGAGTCGTTCTTGATCTGATAGATATTATATTTCTTCATATTCTTTGTGGCTGTTTATATCGCGCCGCCTCCGCTGTTTGTTTATTGTCAAATATCAGAAGCACAGTCCTACGTTCTGTATGCCGTACATGCACTTCTCTGCCTTCTCCAGTAATGTCTTTGTACCGAAGCCCTTGTAGTAAAGCTTGTAGATACGCTCCAGTTGAGCTGCTATCTGGTTAAATGACTTTTTCATATTCAATCCTCCTATTCTTTTGTTGCGCTGTTGTTACTGAACTTATCGGGTATCGAGAGCTGAAAGTCCTTATTTTCTTTTTTTGGAATTTTTCATCTGTCACCACCCTTATCAAAGAACTCATCGGTATATCGTTTCACTGTTTTAGCCTTTTTTCTTGCCGGTATATCAGGGAGAGGTTCTAAAGGCTATAAGCCAAGGAATATCAAGTAAAAAATCAGGAATACCCAGATTATGCAGTAATCTGCGGAAGGCTGCCTGAGCTTTTTATGCCGATACTTTAGCCTGTTCATTGGCGACAGCCTGCCTCTCCATACCTTTGCAAGGGAAAATGGCGTGAAAAAACAGTCAACGTCGATAGGTTCCCGCTTGTGTGGTGGCACGATGGAAATCCGTAAGGGAAAATGCTTTTTGTAAAAGCAATATCCTTACATATAAATACTATATGTTATGTAAAATGGTTATTTTATCCTAAAATTCTGCACTAAAAGATAGCTTTATAGTTTTTATTTGCTATCTTTGCAGAAAAATAGGAGATCAAGCTTATGGTTATCGACGGAAAACAACTCCCAAAGGTTGTGCATGTCCATTTTATCCACGGTCATGCCAACTATTATTTCGGCAGCGTACATGCCATCTTCAAGAAGTTCAGTCTTGATGATATCGGTTGTTGCGAAGGTCATCTTCGTGCCAGTCTTTCTACCGACGGTAGCAAGTATTTGAACGACAAGGTTCTCATTATCCGTTCTCATCTTCTCCGATGAGAACGGTTTAAATCTGTAGGGAAGAAAGCTTAAATGTGTGGGTAAGAAAGGGCTGGGTGAAGCCTCGGATAGTTGCTCATTGAGTACTGTCCGTGCGCTTCGGTGTGGGCGATAGTTCTGGAGGCCTTTTTCTGAACAATAGAGTCTAAAAGTGGCCGGATGTGCTGATGAACATACAGCATCTACCGATTTAAAGAAGAGAGTGCTCCCTACCCAAAGTAAGGAGTGTTGTTATTTCATCCCTGAATAGCTTTCTTGCCGGTGAAGCAGACTTTGCCTGCCTCAATGGGGAATGTGTATGTAATACTTGTTTCCCATAGGCAAGTGCCATTCAGAACAGGATGACATGATAACTCTCTGTCTACAGGTAGCGAGTACCCTCAGAATAGATACGCTTGCTGTATATTCTTCAGCCATCGATAAGGTCACGCTGGTGTTGTGAGAGAAACAAGGCTCCCATGTCGTATGAAAGAATGTCAAGTGGAAGGTTCATCGTTTACGACGATGTTGTAGGATATTCAGGAGTGTTGACCAAAAGGCGTCAAACTGGTGCAAGTTCATCGAGAAAATCTGTTAGTAGCGCCGTTCATGGGTTACATTCCTGTTTTGTTGACCACATGATTTTTTCATCAGCACACAACGTATGCCGATGAAAAACACCGTGAGGTGACAGGTTTCCTGGCATCCCTCGGTGCAATGTGAGGCAGCGGAATAAGGATATAGCCCATAGGCAGGTTACGTTAAGACAGACTTCCTTGTGGTCTTGTGACAGACTGATGCGGTCATCGTCCTGGTATGCTACAGATGGTGAGCCATCACCCCTTCCATGGTTATTTAAACTGCAGTTCCAGTTGTCGCGTCGGCTCTTTGTAGCCGATGTGTGAGGCCATGAAAGATCTTTCCAGGGCCTCAGATATAAGCTTCCGTTCAGAACTGGTGACGTGGTTCTTGTCACTCTCTGAGTTGATCTGTAGGGCACGGTTTAGGCTGCCTTTTACAGCCTTGTCATCCAGAAAGACGTAATAGACGGTGAAAACCCTGTTATAAGCGGCAGCATCCGACAGTTCCTTTTCCGTCTGGTATCGTTCATAGCAGACAGTCATCGTCTTTCTGAGCGACTTGCCAGACCTGCTGTTTTCCCATCCTGCACCCTCTTCATTTTCAAAGGCGACGGCAATAGCCTCGCGTTTCTGTATCTTGTTGATCTTGCTCCACCCATAGTACACCTTCAGACGTCTTTTCGCCTGACGGTGAACCTGGTGTTTTGCCTCCAGATTTTTGAGCTTGTCATAGGTCATTTTTTCCATAAAACCAACTAAAATAGGATTTAGACTGTTAATATACCTTTAAATACAACAAAAAAGGGATTTGGTGTCACTTGATACCATAGATTTTCTCACATTCCGCTTCGAGTGCTTTGTAGTCGAAGTCTGGTTTGAGCTGTAGCAGCTCATGGCGTAGCTTGCGGATGATCATCCTGTCGATATTCTGGTCACGGCATTTGGCAGAATAAAGTGACTGATATTCGTTCCTCTCTGAGCTGGCCACCTTGTATTTCCATTTAAGGGACTGGTAGGTTTCTTCTTGCTGACGCTCAGCAAGTTCTTCTTGTAACGACTTACGAACATCATCACGTTCCCGTTGGGCCTCTTGCCGCAGGCGGCGATCACTCTGCCAGTTTCACCAGAATTTCTCAGCGAGGTTAAGCTCGCCGTCCTTGTATTTCTGCTTATGCAGGCAAGGTGCCTTTTTCACGATGACGTAACTTTGACGTTCATAGCGGTATTCCTTCAGGATGTATATCAGTCCCGCATACTCAGGAACCTCTTCCGGCTGTATCAGCCCTTCTGGAACAGCGTAATAGAAGTAGTTTGGCTTCTTGTGGCTTTCTATCAGATGACTGTCACCAGGCTTTATTCTTGCCTTACAGTCATCTATGGAATTATACAGGTGTTTGTTCCATTCGTAGCTCTGATAGAACGACGGCATGAAACGCTCCTCCTCCGTCGGGCCTTTCAGGATGATATGCTTCTCTTTTTTATTTTTGAAGTCGTTTTTGAAGTCAGCACGGCTGATTTTGATTTCAAACTCGTAGATGTAGCCTGTCTTCGTCCAAATGAGTTTGTCTGACTCCCACTCGAAGACAAACAGCCCGTCAACATTGTATTTCCAGGAAGCGAAGACATGATTCAACCGCCGCTGTATTGACTGTTCAGTCAGCGGTTCACTCTTTACTGGTGTCTGTTTTCTCAATACGCCCATGACAGATAACGAATTTATTCGTAGTTAAACAGTTGTTCCGGGTCTTTGAAATCCTTCAGGAGATACGGATCAACGTAGTATTTCCCGATTTTATAGTCGGCGTATTTGACCGTTTTCTTCTGAAAATATACTTTTGTTTCAGGGTCAGTCTCAGGAATGAGCCACCAGTAGTATATGTCCAAATCGTCCGTCGGTTTGTTTCCGAATTTAGATCTTAGCTTTGGTACAATCTGGTCGCGCTCAAACTCTACATAGTCGCCCCGTCCACCATGGACGATACGGTTGTAGCCTGTGGCGAACAGCGTTCCGTTTTTCAAGTATATATTTTTCTTTACCATATTGTCAGACCAGTTTATTTTCCTTTATTTCTCTTTCAAAGCTCTCGTCAGTCATACGTTACGATGTCATTTCCTTTACCCAAAAGCAAAATAATCTGGTGACAAAATAAAAGGCACCGAGAAGAACAATAATGCAAGAAATGATTTTGAACCATTCTCCAATACATTTTGTTATATGGTCACAAGTAAGAATAGTGAACAACACCGATAAAACAAATACCACCCAATCCGTGTTTGTTGGATTACATTTTTCATTTTTGATATACTTTTTTTTGTTAGTCATATGCTATTTTTCGTCGTTAAGTTAAATTCCTTATCGATACTGTTAAGCCGAAAGGCCTGCTGCAGTTCATGAATATATCTGGTTATAGTTCGTCGGAGGTCACCACGGCGAAGGCTATCATCATCTATTGACTCGATTTTCAAGTCATACCAACTGCTGACCTTATAACTGGTAGGGATAAGTCTGGCATAAACCCTATCACCTTCCCAGTAGAACAAGTCTCTATCCTCCCAGCCAATAACCCTGCGAGGCTTGAATCCAAGTTTCTTCAGAAACTCGTCTGTAAGCCTGATGGGTTCTACATCGTCGTTACCAACTTCTGTCAGGATGCCGTTGATATAACACTGAATATAGCCGGGATGTACCGCCCAGACCCGAACTATCTGATTGTGCTTCCGTGAAAATACGAAGTCATCAATCATCAGCTTTTTCAGTTCTTGTATTGTCATATTCAATCCTCCTTTCCAATCTCTTTAAGGATGTTCGGTATATCCATTGGGTGACTGTCGCATTCTATGCCTGTGGCATTGCCGGAATAGAAACGACCGCATCGACGGCAGTCATCATTGACCTCGCGATTATAGATGGGGCATATACTTCCGTAGAGTCTCATATCTTCTATAATTTAATGGTTATATAATTCTTATATACTTTCCAAATATCGTACAGGTTTACCCGTCTGTTCTGCATGAGCAATCTCACGCCTGGTACTCTCGCCAATATAACCGCCGACATTGATAACAAAGACCTCGTCGGCCATATCTATCTTCTGGAGGTGCATCTTATCCAGCATTTCCTTGGTGCCAGGTTCCCATACCTCTTCATCACCAGAGTGACCAAATAGGCCAACGCTGATAACAATATTCCCTTCGAGGGTCAACCGCTTCTGCTGTTCTAAGAACTGCTCCTTGAAGCGAGTACTGCCACAGAGAGTGATGACAGTCATTCTCGCGGTATTCTCATCCATGGTCGCCATTGGTACTTCTTTTTCTCCGATGGCAGACAATACGCAGTCTGCATATTTATCTTGTCCGTCTTTACTATATTTTTTGGCCAACATCCTGGCGTAGGCTTTTACACCCTCATCCTTATGCTGCAGAGCTTTTTCGATGAGGTGTGTCACTTCCCACTTAAAGTAGTTATTACCTGGTTCTTCAAAGCCATTCAAGAAGTTCCTGACTACCTGACGTATATAGCCATAAACAAAGCCGGTTTTTCGAACCATCTCGTGCTGCCACTCGCCGAAGCATTGGATGATGGACTCTTCATCCGTCATTTTCTGTTTCACCTCATTCTCTTCTTTATTTTTTATCAGCTTGCGGTTTTCAGCATCCCAATGATATCCTGCCTCTTCTATTTTATGGAGGAGCAAGTCACATTCTTCATGTGTGGATGGACGAAGGCCATCTTCATCAATACACGCCGTTCCTCCTGGAAGAAATTTGTCTGAATAACCGGCAAAGTAATGATGATGACTGTCATAGGGTTTGTATTCGTTATGATAGATGAAATACCAGTCCTTATGTTCATCACTGCTGTATGTCAGGAAATCTCCTGGCTTAGCATCTTTCACTGACCATAGTTTGAAATGTTCTATCAGAAATACACCGATTATCTCAGGTTGACCGTTGTCATCCCGAATCAGATAGTGGTCTTTAGGTGCATGATATACTTTTCCACTTTGGAACTCTATTTTTCCCTCCGAGTTAAATATATTTTTAACACAAACATACCATGAATTTTTTTCTATTTTCTGTAGCTTCATAACTCAATCATTAAGTTTATATTATACACTCTCAATAAATCTTGTAGTTGATCGACGTATTTTACATCAAGTTTTGCAATATAGGGACGATCATCACCTCTCTTACTGATAATCAGTTCTATTCTTTCCTCATTCCAGAAGAAAAATACAATACTATAATGTTCATCGTGCCAGAAACTGGCACCTCCCTCTCTATGAATACCGCTATTCTCCAGTATTTCACTTGTCAGCGGTATAGGAAAACATCCATCCCGAAATGCCCACACAACATTTGCCGGAGATATTCTGATAGGTTTTTCTCTAACCAGATACCAGTTTCCGATAGTAATGTTTGTTATTATCTTATCCATTTCTTTTCTGCCGTTTAGATTTATTCTCGTACCTGACTTGGATATATGCTATAATATATCCTATAATGCTTCCAAGAGTGCAACCAATAATTACTGATAGTATATTCATATTCTTTTTTCTTTTAAAAATTTTCGATCTAAATTTTCAATTTTGATTTCCATCTTCAGGCGTTCCGTTATCTCTATTCTGAACTTATCCACCTCTATCTCGCGTGTTCTGTGATTGATGATGTGGGTAATAGTCTCTTCATAGACATGGATATTCTGTCCTCTCCGGATGCTTAGCTTACCCAAGTCGAGGATATAGCCTTTCTTGGCATATATCTCTTCGCCATCCTCATAGGCTATCAGCCATTTGCGCCATGTACGAGTTGGTCTGCAACAGCCCGGAGGACCTTCATATCTATAGCGTTGGCCCATTATGATAGTTTATCTGATGTTAATCATTTCATCCAGTAGAGGTTTGTCTTCACCTTCGATGATGACAAATGTCTTTAGTATTTGGACTTCACCGATAGTAAACATTGCCTTGAAGTTATCAGAGGAGCGTTGCGACATCTTCTTTACCTTAAATGTTTCCATTACACGAATGAGATCATACAGACATTCCGGATTCATGGCTCCACCAGCCAATGAATAGAGTTGTTGCGGATCTGGAACCAGTTTCCCCGTCACGCCATGATGACCCTTGCCGTGACATACAGGGCATTCAAAAGTGTCGGTGTACTCATGGCCGTTTTGGGCTTCGTAAGTCCATTCAACCTTACCAGAGCCGTGACAGTCTTCACACCTTACCTTTTCCTCCACCTTGGGAGCTTTATCCAGCGCTTTCATCAAGCAATCTTTGGTTATTGGCTTATTCCAAGGCAATTCCTTTGGGATAACACTGTCGGTATTGGGAAGACCTTGTTCGGGTATCTGTTCCAGGTCATCCACCATATTCTCCGGCACTCTTATCAAGAGGTGTCCGTCTGACGCTATAACATATCCGTGCTGACGGAAAACGTCAGCCAGTCCTGGTCGTGTTTCATCTTTTGAAACGAAAGGAACCAGAAGATCCTTTGTGATTTTTATCTCTGCCATATTATTTGGGTAAAATGATTATCTCTTCTTCGCCTCGTCTGCTGATATAGGCGAAAACATCTTCACGCATAACGGTGCGGGATTTTACATGCATGTCTCTGACAGCAGCATATTCCTTGCACCATTGTTCATTGAGAGTCCATGATATTCCCGGATCCGGTTCTTGGCTATAGGCCCGATATACCTTCAATGGAAAAACCATTTTATCAAATGCTGTAGCGTCCTCTGGAGTCATAAACCAATTTTTACTGGGTCTATTGGATTTAAAGAACGGTATAAACTCATGAACGTTATCAACTCTACCAGCAGCTACCCATACAGAGCGTAGCAGCTCCCAATAGGTAGGATTAGGAAGGAGACTTGCTTTTTTGAAAAAGATCTCCTTCATTTTCTCTGGGTTTTCCTCTACGTCGTATGCCTGAATAAGTTGCTTAATAACTTTTTCCACCCTTACCCTTACCTTCGGAGGGTATGACGGAATACGACGCGTGAAGTCCGACTGCTCATTGATAGCAGTCGAACTTGGGTTATACGTCGGAATAGTATGTTTCGGTATAGTTATCATATTGCCATTTTCTGATAGTCCGACAGTTTCATACACAATGCCTCACAAAGCACTCGACTCATATTCACTTCAACGGCATTGCCGATGAATTTCTTCTGCTCTGCCTGTGTGCCTATCAGCACATAGTCCTCTGGGAAGCCCATGATACGCTTCAGCTCCTGGATGTTCAGCATACGCATCTTGATATCAACGATGCCGTATGCAGCCATAAACTCCTTGATTTTCCTTGTCATGGGAGAGTCTTCCTCATAGATGGCTATTGCCATTTCTCCCTTCTCCGTTGATATCAGGTAAGGCGGCATTTTATCCATGCGAGCTATCAGCGTAAAGCAGGGATTCTCAATGCTACCGCCGTCACTCTTGAAGGAGTAAGGGTTCATCAAGTATTGATCAGCAGACACCAGTTTTTGTTTCGGGTTGCAAAGAACGGCAGGATTAACCGTTTCTATAGACCCCACCTGTCCGCCACCGCTATATTCGTTGGCGATAAACTGGTTTGTCTGGATGGTTATTTTATCCAAGGGAACGTCCGGCATCGGTTCGTTCAAGTCCACGCTTACAAGTGCGTGTCGTTCCTTGGTGGTAACGGTAGGACTTGGACTTTCTATTGAGCTGTTAAAGCCATTACCGAAGTATGCCGTGACGAAAGCATGGTGATCGACGCAGGTAATGGTGCCAGCCGGTTTGTCAACGGATTGGTTCTTGCTGGAAGGGTCGCCACTGAACTGCTTACTGAGGAAGTTCAGCTTGACATAGCCCAGTCGGTTTTGTGTGGCTACCACAGGACACGGCTCGTCAGTAGGAACAGGACGATAGTGTCCGCTCTTGTTCATGCTGTTATATTTCAAGATAAAGTCCTCATACTTTTTCTTGCCACCAGCAACGAATTTAACCAAGCCGGCAAAGATACGCTCCAGCGTCTTTTCACAGAGAGGCTTTTTCTTCATGAAGATACTGCTGCCCTCATCCTGCAAGTCCAGCACCTCACGGACAGGTTTCCATTTCTTATATTGATGGAACATGCCGCCTTCGTCGCCGTTCTTGGCATAGCTCTGAACGGGGAATACGATAGGCAGTCCACATTTGGCAAACTGCCCGAAGAAACGCTTCCGGGAGGTGTATGCTCCGAAATCTGCTGCATTGAGAATGCGGTAGTCGTAGTCATAGCCGTATTGCTGTACGGTCTTGACCCACTTCAGGTAGCATCGGCCCTTGTCTTTGCTGATTGGGTGTCCGTGTTCATCCATATCCCCCCAACTCATAAACTCCTCGACGTTCTCAATCTGGATGTAATCGACCTGCAAGGCTTCGATATATCGGAAGAGGTGTTCAGCCAGGGTACGGCTATCCGCGTCCCGCGGCTGACCGCCCTTTGCCTTAGAGAAATTAGTACATTCCAGACTGGCCCACAATATCACGTAAGCATCCGGGTATTTCTTCCGTACCTTCTTAAGATGGGCCACCAGCGGACTAAGTTCCAATGTTCTGATGTCCTCGGTGAAATGTAACGTGTCGGGATGGTTCGCCTGATGGGACGCAATAGCGTTAGCGTCGTGATTCACACACGCCACCACCTTTGCACATTTTTTATTGAAAAGTTTGGCGTGTTCAACACCAGTTGACGTGCCACCGGCACCACAGAATAGGTCGATGTATAACAGCTTGATTTTACCCATAATATTAATTACTTAAGTTATAATCTATGATTTTTGAATTATACATTATTATATATTATTTTTATGACGGGCCACCGCATTTACGGAACGCTCCTGCCGGAAGCTGCCATGTTTCATTTTTGCCAATTAGAATTGGCATTCTGTATTCATAAGAGGTAGCGAGGCTACGAAGTTCCTCCGTGATGGTGTCATAAGGAACACCCTTACGGATCAAGGATGCCAGGTCGGTATCACGTTTCATAGTGTACCCGAAATCCTTCTCAAAGTTTATCAGATCCTCTGCCTGACGATGACTGCAGCAAGCTGCTGATGCAAACTGATGGCAGCTACCGAATACACAGAACTTACACGAGCAGCGTCCAAAGCCCATGAAGTAGCAGGGATGAGGGCGAACGCGGTATTTCTCCAGCAAGTCCCATATCTGCTGTTCTTTCCAGTCACGGATAGGACGGAAGCGGTCAATATATCTGGGCGTTCGACCATTACGTAAGTCTGCCCTGTCAGGCTCTATAATAGCGTAACCGGCACGTTGTTTACTTTCCTCGCCACGTTCTCCAGACAACACCAGTGTGCGGATATTCTGAAATCTCTCTTGATGTCGAAGAGCTGTGGCACATACATCCACTTTCAGGTAGGCGCTACACCAGCGCACTCGCAGATCCGGCGACGGCTGTGGGAATTTGTTTCTTGTGGAAGGTTTGCCTTTATCACCCCCTGTTTGTCGGACTGAACCGTCAGGAAGTTCAAAGCAGACGGGCGCTGTCAGGCTTTCTGTGCGTGTCATTTCACGCTCAAAGCCTCCCACCTTCCACTGGAAATAGACAGGGATGCCAAAAGCAGCACCCAGCTTACGGCAGTAGTCTGGTGTCACCTCCCAATCAAAGAGGCTACGGCCACGTCCGTCTATCTCCTGGTGCCAGAGTTCTATCTTCTCTTTAGGAACACCATTCTCCAGGAGAAACAGCAGACAAGCCGTACTGTCCTTACCGCCTGAGAAGCTGACGATATATTTATCGTAATTATAGAGATCGAAGTCTGCCATCACGCTGCAATATTTAAGTCGTTGAGAAAATCCATACCCTTCCATTGTCCGAAGAGTTCCTTGTATTTTTCCAGAGGATAATGAACATCGTTCATACAACCGCCATTTCCAAAGACCATCATTTTAATATGTGTCCTTTCTTTTAGGCTTTTGATATAATTTTCAAGCCATCGTCTGTCACGGTACCAACGGAGATTTACATCGACCGTCTGTGAAATATGAGAGTCGCACTCTTCAATCACATTCACGCGGTATTCTCCAGTATTACCAAAGAGTTTAGATACCCAAACCTCGTAGGATTTATTGGGTTCAACCTTCTTATATGTGATAACATTCTCCATGTGTAAATATCTTATTTTAGTATTTCCGTATGCAAAGTTATAAATATTTCTTGAAATACGCAAATATTTTAATATTTATTTCAAAAAAAATTTCAAAATAGGCTGTTTTACGCTATATATTATCCATCAGAACTTGTCTGACAGTCTCTTTTTCAACGTCCACAACAGCCCGTTTCAGAGTATGATCTTCATTCAGTAGAGAAACGACATAGCCATTTTTGCCTTCTTCCAGAGAAACAAAAACCCATCCCTGGTGTTGTTTACCGTTGACCTTCAGCACGAGTGTAGGCATATTATTATATAAGGTATAGGATGTAGTGGAGCAGTTCCACTTCTTTAATATATACTTACCATCCCTTCCGGCTATAAAACGGATAGCCGCTGCCGCCACTTCGCGGCAGTGCGCTAACTGTTTCTTTGTAACTTTTACTGTCATCATATTATGATTTAACATTAAAATTTTCAATTTCAAACTGATAGGGTGGTCTGCCGTTTTTGTGATCCTTATCGAACACCTTGATCAATGTGTTTTCTATTTCATTGAAGAGATAGACCTTTTCGTAAGGTTCCGTCAGGCAGTCACCATTCAGATATTGCCTGGCCTTGGCACAGGCAGTTATCATGTCATTGACATAGTCCTTATCATCCTCACCATTATCCTCACAGTAGGTAACGAGGTGATATTTGCCATAGATTTTCATTTCCGGGAACATTTCCGTCTGTATAAGTGTCCTATTCATTGTTTTTCCACTCTTTAGTACATTCATTCTTTAGCATAAACAGCTCATTTTCACCTGGCACATAGAAGCATGCAGTTTCAACACAGTAGAAGACATCATTGGTTCGTTCGCCTGCCTGCGCAAAGAAGTCGTTGACATCCCAGTCAAAACGAGCATCAGGCCCTTGATGTTTATTCCAGATAGCGAGGATATTATCACGTGTGATACATTTCGAGATAGCAAAGAAATCATCATCGATGCCAAAGTCAGAAAACAGCCCTGCAGGAATGAAGTGATAAGCCTGGTACTTGAAAGATGGATTGTCTTTCAAACGCTCAGGAACTGGTGCGTATTTAACCTCGCTAAGTTGTTTGAACGACACCACTACGAATTTATGAGCTTTCTGGCCGAAGTATTCAAATGTCGGACGATCCAGCTCAACCATCAGAGTGTCGCTCTCGCTGTTCATCGGCATAACCTCAATTATACCGATACCGTAAGGGGTGTTAACCCTCTTGCCTTTAAAGATATCTTTTGTATTCATACCTATATTATATAGTGGGAGGCTGGTTAGACCTCCCGTTTCCTTTTTAGTCAGTCATCTGGAAGAAGTAGTAGCATTTTTCTTCATCACCCGTATATTTCTCATAGAAAGCATCTTTAGCTTCATAATAGAGATCTGAGTAGAGTTCGATAAAAGGCTCACGTCCGGCATAGCCCTGTTTTCTGAGATTATCATGCGCCCAAGCCAGCATATTGACGGCTATTACTACCTCCGTCCATGCCTTATAGTTATCGAGCCAGCTTTTCTTGATAAGCTTATAGGTGTCTAATACACCCTGCTTACCCATCAGCCAGTCTATTCTGGCGAAGTCACTGACAAAGGTGTATTCCAGCTTACCACCAGGAAGAGAATTGTTTACCCAATTTTCCATCCCTGCTGCGTAGGTCATTGCGTTTTTAAAACCTTGATTAAGTTGTTTCATATTCTCGGTGCCTGTTTATATTCCGTCGGCTTCGGTGTTTGTTGGGGTTATTTGTTGTTGCGTATATGTGATATATCGGATTGAACTGAGGGAAAGACTTCCTTTTTCTTCTCTGGCTCCTGTAGCGGAGCTTTTTTTTAACATCGGCATATCCTTTCGGGTTTTAGACTTTTCCTTTGCCTTAAAAAAGGCAGTATATAGGATGAGTATTAGACAAGTAATTCCGAGGAAATTTCATGGAATACCCAGATTATGGAGTAATCTGCGGAAGGCTGCCAGGCAATTTCAGAAAGAATAGGTACGGTACTTGGCGACCCATCCGTCTGCCTAACTTTGCAAAGGGAAATGTCGTCAAGAAACCAAGGATAAATGCAAGATGAACAACAGGCGACGCGTAAGTAATAGTGGCAGAGAGTTTTCAGCGTCACCAACGCTGATTGGAACGGACTTTGCCCATTTTGGAACATATTACCCATATTTTAGCACGAAAAGTGTTAAAATAAAGTTAAAAACCATTCCCTATGCCTAAAATGGACAAAAAGTAGGAAAGAATTTAAGAAGACCTGGGGTGTTTCCATCGGGGAACACACCAGAAGAACGATGTTGTGGTGCGGATGGCTTGAAGCCATCACCGACTGGAACATGAAGTATGGCAACGAGTGCAAGTATCACGTTTTTGAGAAGCGTGACATCTTCAGTAACAAGCAAGTCGTTGACATGGCTCAGATGTTCTACCGTCAGGGTAGGGAAGATGAGCGCAAGGGGGTAAAGGAGTATGACCGTCTTTGGAAGTTGAACAAAAAAGAACAGTAGTAAATGTCGCGCAAAACGCGCGACAATCTCAGGGAGGAGATAGCGGAACCTGAGTAAGGCTCCGCTATTCTTCTTATCTCACCATCCTGGTGTAGTCCTGGGTCTGTTGCTTATCCTTGTTCTCAATACGTATCTGTACCATGGAGCGCGAAGGAACCGTCTTTGGAAGCTGTTTCATCAGTTCAATAATGACCTGTTCGACATTATTGAAGCCGACATCCTCTATGGCAACCATGACCTTTCCCCTATAATACAGCGTTCCCTTGATAAGCTGCTTGAAAGAGAATCTTCCAAAGTGTGGATCCACCTTCACCTCGTGCTCTTTGGTTTGCTCTTCTGTAAAGAAGATCTTCTCTATGACTTTTTCGTTCAGCTCCCATGCTGGCGTAAAGTCAATCTTCACGTAAGTTCGGGCAAGCTTGGTCTTATGGGCGTGGTTCAGTCCGAAGTCCACCTCTGCAAGAGTAGCACCACAGTTATTCTGAGCCACTGTTGCCCATGTATGCCGGAAGGTATATATACTATATGCCGACTCGCGCGGTATATTGAGTACATCCATACAGATCTGTCGTATGCCGATGTTTACATTGGCATTGAAGCTGTCATAGCTTGACAGTCTCTTTTGGAACACGAAAAGGTATTCAGAATCCGTTTTATCGAGATATTTATCGATAATCGGCTGTATGATTGACGGAACACGTATTTCAAAATACGCATGATCGGCTCGTGCAGCACGGGTTTTCTTTCTCTCGTAACAGATAAGTCCGTCATGATAGTCTTTCTTCTTCAGGAAGTAAATATCCACCGTATTTATGCCTGCAAGGCATAATGATAGCATTGCCACATCCTGGCCAAGTTCGGCAAGTGGATATTTTCTGTCGCTCTCCGGAAGAGGCGCCGAGAAAAAAGCCCTGCATTCCTGCATGGTGATAGCTCTCTTTTCTGGCGTATCAGCCTTGGGAATCTTGACCTTCAGCCAAGGATTGGTCGCGATACGGATGAGTCCTGTATCATAGTCGTTAAATTCCAACAGGGCTTGTTTGAACACCTGTCTCATGCAGACAGGGTATTGTTCCTTTGCCCTGGAGGTGTTTGAAAGGGATTTTATCCATCCGTTAAGGAATGTCGATGTTAGATGAGAGAACATGATTTTATTTGTTCCGGCATAGAGTTCCATATTTTGCTGAGCAAGTTCATACGTCCGGGCATTTCTTTCATGGCCGGTATTGTATAGCTCATCGTGGTATTTTCGGGCATAATCCGAAAAACATATATCTTCAGTGCCTTTCTTCAGGAAGGTCACGACATCCTTGACGTTCCATGTGGATATATCCACTTTGTTGAGCATATCCACATATTCTGTAATCTTGATGTTACAGAATTTACACACGAAGGGGTCTTTCACCTCTTTTGTGCTCTTGACAATACCACTGTTATCAACAACCTTGTCGGTTTTGATAAAGAAACTCTCTCTTTGATGGATAACCCTGATGTAAACGGGCCAATATCCATCAGATCTTTGCTTTTGGACTTTAATTCTGAATGTAGCCATAATTTTTTCTCAACATGCTCTCAACAGCCCACTTTTAAAGTCACCAACTATTTCTCAACATCCCTACTAATTCTAAGAAAAAATCGTTTAGAACGTTATTAAATAAAATTGGGTGCAACCACCTATTTATCAGCATGTTACACCCAATTTATTCATTATCAGTAACTTACTAATTATCTTCTACAGCAGCCTGGGCGGCAGCCAGACGTGCGATGGGCACACGGAAGGGAGAGCAAGATGCGTAGTTCATGCCAATCTTAGCGCAGAACTTCACAGAACTGGGCTCGCCACCATGCTCACCACAGATACCGCAACGGAGATCAGGACGTACCTCACGGCCTTCCTTCACAGCGAACTTGATGAGACGGCCAACACCCTTCTGGTCGAGTACCTGGAATGGGTCAACCTTCAGAATCTTCTTGTCGAGGTATACAGGCAGGAACGAAGCAATATCGTCACGGCTGTAACCGAAGGTCATCTGAGTCAAGTCGTTAGTACCGAATGAGAAGTACTGAGCCTCCTCAGCGATACGGTCGGCAGTCAGGGCAGCACGAGGAATCTCGATCATGGTACCAATCTCGAACTCAACCTCCATGCCATACTCCTGGAACACTTCCTTAGCGGCATACTGGATAACTTCCTTCTGCTGCTTCAGCTCGTAGAGTGTACCAATCAGCGGAACCATAATCTCTGGCATAGGATTCTTGCCTTCCTTCTTCAGCTCGCAAGCAGCGCTCAGGATAGCCTTTGTTTGCATAGCAGTGATTTCGGGGAAGGTAATACCCAGACGGCAACCACGGTGACCCAGCATTGGGTTGTTCTCAGCGAGAGAAGCTACACGGCGCTGGATAGTCTCGAGCGATACGCCCATCTCCTTAGCCATCGTCTCCTGTCCGGCAATATCGTGGGGAACGAACTCGTGCAAGGGAGGATCGAGCAGACGGATGTTCACGGGCAGACCGTCCATAGCCTCGAGGATACCCTTGAAGTCAGCCTTCTGGTAAGGCAGCAGCTTAGCAAGAGCCTTCTCGCGTCCGGCAACGCTGTCAGAGAGAATCATCTCACGCATAGCGATAATCTTCTTGTCCTCGAAGAACATGTGCTCAGTACGGGTCAGACCGATACCCTTGGCGCCGAACTGGCGAGCCACCTGTGCATCGTGTGGAGTATCAGCATTGGTACGAACCTGCAGCTTGGTGTACTTGTCGCAGAGGTCCATCAGCTCCTTGAAGTCGCCAGAAAGCTCAGCAGCCTTGGTGGGAACCTCGCCAGCGTAAACCTGACCAGTGGTACCATTCAGAGAGATGTAGTCACCCTCCTTATATGTAACGCCGTCAATCTCAACAGTCTTGTCCTTATAGCTAACATTCAGAGCACCTACGCCCGATACACAGCACTTACCCATACCACGAGCCACAACGGCAGCGTGAGAGGTCATACCACCACGAGCAGTCAGGATACCTTCGGCAGCAGCCATACCAGCGAGGTCCTCAGGAGAGGTCTCGATACGTACGAGCACTACCTTGTGGCCGTCCTCGTGCCAAGCCTTGGCGTCGTCAGCATGGAATACAATCTGACCACAAGCAGCACCAGGAGATGCGGGCAGACCCTGAGCGATGACCTTGGCAGCAGCCAGAGCCTTCTTGTCGAATACAGGGTGCAGCAGCTCGTCGAGCTTCTGAGGCTCGCAGCGCATGATGGCAGTCTTCTCGTCAATCATACCCTCGTGCAGCAGGTCGATGGCAATCTTTACCATAGCAGCACCTGTGCGCTTACCGTTACGAGTCTGGAGGAACCAGAGCTTACCTTCCTGTACGGTGAACTCCATATCCTGCATATCGTGATAGTGGTTCTCCAGCTTCTCCTGGATACCGTTCAGCTCTGCATAAATCTCAGGCATGGCTTCCTCCATAGAAGGATACTTGGCTACGCGCTCAGCCTCAGAGATGCCAGCACGCTCAGCCCAACGCTGTGAGCCAATCTTGGTAATCTGCTGTGGGGTACGGATACCAGCCACAACGTCCTCACCCTGGGCGTTAACCAGATACTCGCCGTTGAACAGATTCTCACCGTTAGCGGCGTCACGGCTGAAGCAAACACCAGTAGCAGAGGTGTCACCCATGTTACCGAATACCATAGCCATTACAGAAACGGCTGTACCCCACTCGTCGGGGATGCCTTCCATCTTACGATAGAGGATAGCACGCTCGTTCATCCAAGAACGGAACACAGCGCAGATAGCGCCCCACAACTGCTCGATGGGATCGTTGGGGAAGTCCTTACCTGTGCGCTCCTTGATAGCCTTCTTGAACAGGACTACCAGTTTCTTCAGGTCTTCAACAGAGAGGTCCTTATCGAGAACAACACCGCTCTCCTTCTTCACACCTTCGATAATCTCCTCGAATGGATCGATGTCGGTCTTGTTGACGGGCTTCATCTCGAGCACCACGTCACCGTACATCTGTACGAAACGACGGTATGAGTCGTATACGAAGTGAGGATTGTTGGTCTTCTTAGCCATACCCTCGGCAACCTCATCGTTCAAACCCAGGTTCAGGATGGTATCCATCATACCAGGCATAGAAGCACGGGCACCAGAACGTACAGAAACCAACAGAGGATTCTGGGCATCGCCGAACTTGCAGTTCATCAAGTCCTCGATGTGCTTAACAGCTGCCATCACATCGTCGTTCAGCAGTTCCATAATCTTCTGCTGACCAACCTGATAATACTCATTACAGCAGTCGGTTGTGATTGTAAAACCAGGAGGAACAGGCACACCAATGTGGTTCATCTCAGCAAGGTTAGCACCCTTACCACCAAGTTCCTCACGCATCTTTGCATTACCTTCGGCCTTACCATTACCGAAGAGGTAAACTCGTTTTTGACTCATACGATTAAAAAAATTACGTTTATTATTACTTAAGCTATATATTCTCAATTCTGCAAAGTTACATGTTTTTCTGCACATACGCAAGAAAATTGAGCAAAATATATTCAGTAACGTCGAAATTTAATTTTTTTTGGCACGGATTACACGGATTAACACGCTTTTTTCGTACCTTTGCACCCATTATGGCAAGAAACAAGAAACCGTTACCGCTCCTTGAGGGCGTCAAGATAGAGGCTGTGGCAGCCGAAGGCAAGTGCTTGTTCCATTGGCAAGACTTGGTGGTATTTGTACCCTTTTGTGTGCCTGGCGACGTGTGCGACGTACAGATTCGACGTAAGAAGCACTCCTTTGCCGAGGGCGAGGTGGTGCGCTTTATAGAATATAGTAATGTACGCGCGACGCCTTTCTGTCAGCACTTTGGCGTCTGCGGTGGTTGCAAGTGGCAGAATCTGCCCTACGAGGAGCAACTGAAATTCAAGCAGCAGCAGGTGTTCGACCAGCTGACTCGCATCGGCAAGATAGAACTGCCTGAATTCCGTCCCATCCTTGGCAGCGTAAAAACTCAGGAATATCGTAACAAACTGGACTTCGGTTGTGCCAACAAGCGTTGGCTGACCAGCGAACAGCTAAAGAGCCTCCCCCCTGCCCCCTCTGAAGGAAAGGGAGCCAAGGACACGCCTGCCATAGGTTTCCATATTACTGGTGCCTTCGACAAGATTCTGCCCATCGAGAAGTGCTGGCTGATGGACGACCTGCACAACGAGATTCGCAACGAGGTACGCGACTATGCCATTGAGCATGGTCTGTCGTTCTTTGACTTAAGACAGCAGGTAGGTTTGCTGCGCGATGTCATTATCCGCAATAGTGCCAGTGGCGAGTGGATGGTCATCTTCCAGTTCAGCCTCCCCCCAACCCCCTCCAATGAGAGGGGGAGCTGGGACGACGAGAACGGACAAAAAGCGTTTGCGTTGATGCAGCATATCGCTGACAAGTTCCCTCAGATTACCTCGCTGATGTATCTCGACAACCAGAAGTGCAACGACACCATTGGCGACCAGGATATTCTGGTATTCAAGGGCGAAGACCACATCTATGAACTGATGGAGGATTTGAAGTTCAAGGTGGGTCCAAAGTCGTTCTATCAGACAAATACGGAACAGGCTTACCATCTGTATAGCGTGGCTCGCGAGTTTGCATTCTCAGACCTCCAACATCAGACATCAGACATCAAGCCTCTTGTTTACGACCTCTACACAGGTACGGGAACCATTGCCAACTTCGTGGCAAAGAAAGCGCGTCAGGTAATTGGCATCGAGTACGTGCCAGAGGCTATTGAGGATGCTAAGATCAACTCTGAAATCAACGGCATTACCAACACGCTATTCTATGCTGGTGATATGAAGGACATTCTGACAGACGACTTCATTCAGGAGCATGGACGTCCTGACATCATCATCACTGACCCGCCACGTGCCGGCATGCATCCCGATGTGGTGAAAACCATTCTGAATGCGGCTCCCAAGCGTATTGTCTATGTATCGTGCAACCCAGCCACACAGGCTCGCGACTTGCAGTTGATGGATGCAGACTATCGTGTTGTTGCCGTACAGCCCGTCGACATGTTCCCACATACGCCACATGTAGAAAACGTGGTATTATTGGAGCATAGGAATTGATAATTCTAAAAAAAAGTTTGGAAGTAAAAGATATTTTTCGTATCTTTGCCCCATAGTACAAATCTTTAATAAAACAAGAATGAGAAGACTTACATTACTCATGGCGCTACTCGCTACTACAGCCATCAGCGTCAGTGCAGAAGAACTGGAATCACAGGAGACCAATGCCGAGAAGGCAACCATCGAGGTGCCTGCCTGGGTGAATAACATCAAGTTAAGCGGCTACGGCATGCTGCAATACCAGGGACAGGACCAAGAAGGTGCCGAATCGAACACGTTTAATCTTCGTCTGGCACGTTTCATTCTGGATGGCAAGATTGGCGACTTTGACTGGCGTGCCCAGATTCAGGGAACCAACGTCAAAGGTCCTGGTGAGCCTACCGTTCAGTTGGTAGACCTCTATGCAGAATGGCGCAAATATCCAGAGTTCAAGATTCGTGCAGGTCAGTTCAAACGTGCCTTCACATACGAGAACCCCACCCACCCCATTACGCAGGGCTGGCGTGGCTATGCCGACGTCATCAACAACTTGTCAGGCTTTGGCGACCGTACTGGCGAGAAGAGCTCTGGTGGTCGTGACATCGGTGTCCAGTTGTCTGGTGACCTGTTCCCTAATGCTGACGGACGCCGCCTGTTCCACTATCAGGTTGGCATCTACAATGGCGAGGGTATCAACGAGAAAGACAAGGACAACCGCAAGGATATTATCGGCGGTGTATGGGTAATGCCTATCAAGGGCCTGCGCATTGGTGCCTTCGGATGGACAGGTAGCCGTGGTGGTATGACCGATCCGCTGACTAACGAGGTCCGCAGCGTTGAGAAGAACCGCTATGCTTTCTCTGCCGAGTACTCTCAGGACGAATACATGTTCCGCGCTGAGTATCTGCACTCACAAGGCTGGGGTGCTGCCAAAGCAGGCAATAACGTCCGCACAATAGACTACTCGAAGGGCGACAAGGCAGACGGTTGGTATGCTTTTGGTATCGTACCAGTTATCAAAGGTAAGCTCCACGCCAAAGCCCGTTACCAGTGCTACCGTGCCCAGAAGGAATGGGGAACGGCCAAGACATCATACGAAGCTGGTCTGAACTACTTCTTCACGAAGAATCTGGAAATGCACTTAGAGTATGCTCGCATCAACGACCGTTCGCTGACGAAACACGACTACAACATGGTTGATGTGGAGCTCGACTTCAGATTCTAAACTTACTTCTTGAACTTCCGCGTCAGGGCCTCCCAAAGGTGGGTTTTCTGATGCAGGATATACACCGAATGAGCCGTACTGACAAGTGTTAGTGCGGCTTCTGTTATCCAGTAAGTCCAACCATCGGTCCATCGTGTGACGCCAAAAGCCAAAACGCCGATTGCTATCTGCACAAAGGCATAACTGCCTACACGCCACGTAGAACGGTAGCTATACTGCCAGTAGGCAAAGGTATTGACCGTCAGATATTCCACCACATGAGCAACCACGATGGCCACACCCGTTCCCCAAATGCCCCAATAACGATAGCCCACCACGATAGCAACGACCAATACTACAAAATAGGACGACTCCAGCAACAGATAGGCCAACGAACGGCTACGTGCCAACGTGATATAGGCTACTGGCAGAGTCAGCACCTTGAAATACATAGCCAGTACGGCCACCTGAGCCATAGCCACCACAGGCAGGAAGTCGCGACTGAACAACATTGGAATGAGCACAGGCAGCAACATGATCAATGCCACCAGCATGGGCGACAATAACAGCAGCGACACCTCCGTCTGCTTGTTGACCGTCTCATTGGTAGCCTTGATATCCTTGTTAACTGCCGACAAACGGGGGAAATAGTCGCTCTCCATTGCTGAGAACACCATTCCGGCATAGGTAATGGTAATCATGAAGGCTGCATTATAGAAACCCACATCGTCCATGCCACCTTCCACATTGATGAAAGCACGGATGGCCATCTCTGCACCACTACCGATAGCAGCAGCCAATACAAACGACAAGCCTAATCGTATCATGCTATAGCCATCGCGCAAATGCTGCTTGCGGAACCGCATCTTTAACGGATAGCAACGATAGGAGTGTACTACTGTCAACAAGGTGTTTAATGCCGCTATCAGCACAATGGCTGGTATGACACCCGATTGCCCACAATAATAGTAAAGAGGAACCGAGAGCACCACAGCACCAACAGCACCATATATCTGAACCCTGGCCAATGAGCCCATTTGTCGCGTAGCCTTCAGAATGGCCGTCTCGCCACCAGCTATAGCCAGCATGGCCACCGATATGCCCAACATGGCATAGTGAAGGGTATGGTCACCCCACGTAAACGTCATGTTATCAGCCAGTCCGCTTGCCACTACGCAGAACAGCAAACCCAGCACCGCTGCTATCAGGCTCCACAAGCGGATGACCTGCACATAGTCATTCAGTTGTGAGTGGTTTTCCTGCTCGTAAACCTCAGACAGCTTGGGCACAGCTCCGAACGACAATCCCAGATTAGTAAACTGCGCAGCAAACGTCTGCACAGACATCATCAGGGCGTTGAAACCCATACCGCCTGCCCCTAACAGCACAGCCATAGCCTTGTTGCGTACAAGGCCAATCAAGATGATCAGACCCTGTACACCACCAAACAAGCCTGTATATTTCAAGACATGCTGATAACTGTCTTCGCCGTTTTTCTTCATACTTTTTCAGAAAACCAGCTGCAAAGGTACGAAATAATTCATAATTCATAATGCATAATTCACAATTATTTCGTAATTTTGCAAACGATATGAAGAATGAAAAGCCTCTGGTCAGTTTCATACTGACATATTACAACCAGCCAATACAGTTGCTATGCGAGTGTATCGACAGTATTCTGGCATTGTCGTTGCGCCCATTTGAGCGAGAAATCATCATTGTGGACGATGGCTCAAGGGTTAGTCCGATGAATGGTCTGATGCAGTATGGCGACGAAATTATCTATGTGCGTCAGAAGAACAGCGGATTGAGCGTGGCCCGTAACAAGGGTATCGAAATGGCACAGGGCATTTTCTTGCAGTTTGTGGATGCTGACGACCATCTGATTCAGACACCTTACGAACATTGTCTTGAACTGATTCGTCTGAATAGCGACATCGATATGGTAATGTTCGACTTTACAAGTAGCGACACAACAGAAAAGGATTATAACGACTCAGAAGTGATGACTGGTTCGACATACATGCTGAGACACAACATCCACGCTACGGCATGTGGCTATCTGTTCAAGCAGACCACACTTAGCGAACTGCGCTTCACACCCGGCATCTGGCATGAGGACGAAGAGTTCACGCCACAGTTGCTCATCAGGGCTGAACATGTGTGTGCTACCGATGCCAAGGCCTACTATTACTATAAGCACAAAGGCAGCATTACCACGCACGACGACGAGGAAAGCAAGGCCAAGCGGTTTGATGATATCCGTGGCGTATTAGACAGGCTGCATTATCTGTGTGACCGTGTGCCCCAGATAGACCGTGTAGCCCTGCAACGACGCGTAGCCCAGCTGACCATGGACTATATCTATCAAGTCATTGTGCAACAACGTTCCCAGAAAGCACTTAATGCGTGCATCGACGAACTGAGCAGCAAAGGACTGTTCCCCCTGCCCGATCGCGACTACTCACAAAAGTATAAATGGTTCCGTAAGATGACGAACACCCGACTGGGACGTGCCATCCTGCTGAACACACTACCCTACTTGAAACGCGAAAGATAATGGAGAACCTGATATCTGTTGTTGTTTGTACTTATAACCAAGAGGATACCATTGCCCGCACCTTGGACTCTATCCTCATGCAACAATGTCACGTTCCATACGAAATCATCATTGGCGAAGACTGTTCCACCGACCAGACACTATCCGTCTGCGAGGCTTATGCCAGCAAGTTTCCTGACAAGATTCGGCTTATAGCCAACAAGCCAAACAAAGGCATCATCGACAACTATTTCGATTGTATTCTGGCCAGCAACGGACAGTATATTGCCGACTGTGCAGGCGACGACTTCTGGACAGACCCGCTGAAACTGGAAAAAGAGGTTACGATTCTGGAACAGCACCCTGACGTGACATTGGTACACACAGATTGGCATATTTACCATGAGACAACAGGCAGCAGCACACCTTCAGCCCCAAAACCGTTTACGGCTCCTGTCACTCCTGGCAAGCAGATGCTGGAAGCCATCATCACCCAAACAAGGGTTCCCGTCATCCACCTCTGCACGTCACTCTACAGGGCTTCCGTCATCCGACAGGCACTCAACGACGATGCTTTTATGTTTCGCAACAAGGAGTTCGGTTGTGAAGACATACAAGTGGCTTTTGTGATGGCCCGACAAGGCAATATCGCCTATTTGCCCGATGTCACACTCAACTACAGCCAAGGTCAAGAAACAATATCGTTCTCGCCAAACTACCACAAGCAATTTACTTTTGCAAGACGCGTTGGTGACCTCAGCCATTATATCGCCACCAGGCACGGTATTACGAGTGAGCATACGGAACGATACTTTGATGCACGCGCTTTTGAATTGGGAATGTATGCTTTCAGGGCTTACGACCAACAGCTGTTTCAAGAGGCAGAAGCACACGCCAGCAAATGGGTTCGCAAACCTTCGGCATCACTCCAATGGCTGTTTTTCGTTATGCGCCACCCTGGGCTATGGCGCTTAGGGTTGCAGGCTCGCAGGGTATTTGTCAATGCGAAACAATTGCTTCGCCGAAAATAGTCTGCAAACACATGCCAACAACCTGAGGGGAAGCCAATGCCTTGACTTGTTCCGACAACTTCTCGCCATCCACCTCAGGCCCAGTCATCACTTGTGCCATAGCTTGCGACAAGGCCGCAGCATCGTCAACAGGCACAATGCTACATCCGCCTTCTATGCGTAAACATTGTGGAATACAATCTGTCGCAATCACAGGAATACCTGTCGACATAGCCTCTAACAATACCAAAGGCTGCACCTCGCTACGACTGGCCAATACCAGCGCATCACACTCATAGAGCAACTGACGCACACCAGCCTTGTCCAGCAAACCATGCGCCTTCATGCCCGACGACAACTGAGCACGAAAAGCCTTCGTATCAGTATCTCTGCCAGCCAAATGCAGTTCTGCATCCGAATGCTGTTCATGCAACATCTGGAAAGCCTTTATCAGCACATCATAGCCTTTCAAGGGCCAGAAATTAGCCAAACAGCAGAAACGGAAGGTACGCCCCTCACGAGGAGCACGTGGCCGATAACAAAAATACTGGGTATCTATCGTGTTAGATATCGCCATCCATCGATAATCCTTGCCAAAGTAGCACGCAATATTGTCTACCAGTTCCTCAGCAACGGGCATCACCATCTTTGCCTCGTGATAGCACGCCTTTAACATAGGAATCTGCCAAGCATCGCTAGGGGCTGGTCCGAATTCCTTCTCAAACAGCAGTTTGGATAGATGTTCTGAGATGACGTATGGAATACCATACTTCTCACTGATCTTCATCGCCGCATAGCCAGCCCACTTGGCACAATGGGCATGCAACACATCGGGCTTGCCATACTTCTTGACATAGTCGTCAAACATGGAGCAGACAATGTTTACCCAACGGTTTACATTATAACGAATCACGCCAGGAATACCACGCTGGTATGACTGACAGACGGTAATGCCATCCATCACGTGTTCGTAACGAAGATAGGGTCGCACGACATAATCGCGCAACCCTATCGTAGCACCTAATTGTACATTGCTTAAGATACGAACCTCATGTCCCAAAGCTTTTAAAGCCTTAGCCTGATCCAGACAGAACAGGCCGCCATAAGGGGGGAAAAAAGATGGTATCTCGAGAATGTGCATTAACTCAACAGTTATGCTTCAGCGGGAGCCTCAGCAGCCTCCTCAGCGGGAGCCTCTGCAGCAGCGGCAGCAGCCTCGGCCTCAGCCTTAGCAGCAGCCTCAGCAGCCTTCTTCTCGGCTACCTTCTTAGCCTGCTCCTCGTTCTGAGCCTTCTCAGCCTTCAACTGAGCAGCAGCAGCATCCTTCTTAGCCTTAGCCTCGTCAGCAGCTACCTTCTCAAGACCCTTCTGCTTGTCAGCCTTCCAGGCATCGAACTTCTTCTGAGCTGTAGCCTCATCGAAAGCGCCCTTCTTAACGCCACCCTTCAGGTGCTTCATCAAGTAAACGCCCTCGCGGCTGAGGATGTCACGAACTGTGTCAGTAGGCTGTGCACCACACTCGACCCAATAAAGTGCACGCTCGAAATTAAGATCTACTGTGGCAGGATTGGTGTTTGGGTTGTAAGTACCAATCTTTTCAGTAAAACGACCATCACGTGGTGCACGAGCGTCAGCGATAACGATGCGGTAGAAAGCATAGCTTTTACGTCCGCCGCGCTGCAATCTGATTTTTGTTGCCATTGTCTAAATGTTTGTTTTTTAATTGTTTAACTATAATTTCATGCTACTATCTCGTAATAGCGGCTGCAAAGGTACACATTTTAAATGAGAAATGTGAAATGAGAAATGAGAAATGGTCATGTATTAACGTTAATTAACCAATCTTCAACTCTCTCACCCTCTATTGTTTCTTCAATGATACACCAGCCTGCATGCCATCCACATTCTTCATCAGCGAGGTAACGGTCTGGATATTCTTGTTGGTCGATTTGGCACCAACCGACTTGAAGAGCTTCAACAGTTTGGTGGCGTCGGTCACGAACATCATATTCTTACCATCTATCTGGGTGGTAATCTGCAGGGACTTGATGCCTCCCAACGTCAATACCAGCTTCGAGTCCTTGACCTGCCACTTACCTTTCATGGTCTTACCGTTCAGTGTCTCTGTGCAGGTGCCGTCCTCATTGAAGGTCAGCACCAAGGCACCGGGCTTGACGCCATATTGTGTCAGATACGACTGCAGCTTGTCCTCCAACTTATTGGCAGCCACCTTGGCAGCAAGCTTTGTCAACAGGTTGTCCGAGGTGAACATGATAGCTGGTTCGGTATAGCTCCACGTACCTATTATATTATTCTTATTAGCCTGCTTGTCGCTCGAGAAGATACTGGTAATACCTGAAACCATATCCTCACTCTGTCCACCACCCAGCACGCCGTTAAGAACGCTTTGCCAATCCTGTGCATGCACGCTGGGAGCTGCCAACATCAGCAGCATGGCAGCCAACAATCTCATCATATTCTTCTTCATAGTGATTCAAATTGATTAAAAATACGGGGCAAAAGTACGACTTTTCCGCTTAATGACAAAATAAAATGACGAAAAGCGAGGTTTTATAACTTTTTTTCGCTATTTTTGCACGCTGATGAAGGATATATCGATACTGATACCTACTTATAACCACGTGTGCGTGGCACTGGTCAGCACGCTACAACAGCAGGCCAGCCAACTGCCCATCAACTACGAAATCATCGTGGCTGACGATGGCTCGACTCTTGCCTCAACCGTCGAGGCCAACAGGGCCATCAACGATTATACCAATAGCCGATATATTGAGCTGCCTGAGAATATAGGGCGTGCTGCCATCCGTAACTATCTGGCAGGGAAAGCTTCGCAACCTTGGCTGCTGTATATTGACAGCGACATGGTGGTGCGACGTCCTGACTTTCTGCGCTGTTATGTGGACACTCCTGACGAAGAGGCTGTCTGGGACGGTGGCATCAGCGTGGGTGGCGATGCCCATCAACTGAAGCACAACCTGCGCTATCAGTACGAGCGGGCCAACGAGCATCTGCATACAGCAGAACGCCGCCAGCAAGAGCCCTATCGCGATTTCCATACTGCTAACTTCATGATTCCCAAACAGTTGATGACGAAATATCCTTTCGACCTGCGTTTCCGTTATTATGGCTACGAGGACGTGCTGTTTGGCATGCAACTGGAACAGCACCACATTGCCATCTACCATATCGACAATCCGCTGAGTTTCGAGGTGTTTGAGGAGAACGAACAGTTCTTGTACAAGACGGAAGAGGGCTTGCGAACGCTATACACCTTTCGTCAGGAGTTGAAGGCTGGCTCACGCCTGCTTCAGCGTGTGGAACAATTGGCATGGCTCATGCCCTTGTTGCGCCTATACCACCAGACAACAAACAAACTGGAGCGACGCTTCTTGTTGCGCCACCCCAGCCTATTCCTTTTCTCACTTTACCGTCTGGGCTATTTCGTCACCTTGAAATACGATAAGAAATAACCACAGATTACGCAGATTATACAGATTATAGCTGCGCAACACACAGTCTGAAAAGAATCTGTGAATGTAACGCCACACTCTGCACCTTTAGGTCAGAGAAATCTGTGAAATCTGCGTAATCTGTGGTAAATATTAAATTATTCCTCGATACCTTCGGGCTTCATATTGGTGTACACAGTCTGTACATCGTCGAAGTCCTCGAGCTTCTCAATCATCTTGTCGATGGTCTCGCGCTCCTCAGGCGTCACGTCCTTCAGGTCGTTAGGAATACGGGTAAACTCAGCACCAGTAACCTCGAAACCGTTCTCCTCAAGGTGCTTCTGAATGGCACCGAAGCTTGATGGATCGCCATAGATGGTAATTGAGTTCTCCTCCTCGTCCTCGTCGTACTCATCCTCTACACCGTAGTCAATCAGGTCGAGAATCATCTCGTCCATATCCAGACCGTCGGTCTTCTTGAATGTGAACACGCACTTGTGGTCGAACAGGAACGACAGGCTTCCCTGAGTACCCAGGTTACCATTGAACTTGTTGAACACTGAACGTACGTCGCCTACGGTACGTGTGGTGTTGTCTGTCAGGGTGTCAACGAAGATGGCTACTCCGTGAGGACCATATCCCTCGTAAGTGACCTCCTTGTAGTCGCTCTGGTCCTTACCCATAGCGTTCTTGATGGCACGCTCGATGTTGTCCTTCGGCATGTTCTCACGCTTGGCATTGGCGATGATGGCACGCAATGCAGGGTTCATGTCGGGCTCCGGACCGCCAGCCTTTACGGCAATGGCAATCTGCTTGCCAATCTTGGTGAATGTCTTGGCCATGTGGCCCCATCTCTTCAGTTTCGCAGCTTTGCGATATTCAAATGCTCTTCCCATAAGTTTGAATAATTAACCGCAGATTACACAGATTACACAGATTAATTAATAATCATTAGCGAATCTTTCATACTGCAGACTTTTGTTTTTGAAATTTATTAATAATCCTTTTTTAATTTTTGTCGCTTTCAGATAATGAATCAATTGAGACCGATGGACATCTGTAATTGTCTCAACAGTTTTCATCTCTATTATTAAATCACCATAGCAGACGAAATCAGCTTGGTAGAATGTCTTGATAGGTTTTCCTTTGTAAAAGATATGAATCAGTTTCTCCCTCTCATAAGGAATCTTTCGTTCTTCAAACTCCATTTCAAGAGCATCTCCATAAGCAGATTCAAGAAATCCAGGGCCCAACTCACGATGAACAGCCATAGCGGCTCCAATAACAGCAAAAGTCTGATCATCACGATACTTTTTCAGCAAGTTGTACTCTTCTTCCATTCAGAATAGAAATCTGTGAAATCTGCGGAATCTGCGGTTATTTCCTATCTCAGTTCAGCGTTCAGTTGTTTCTTCAACTGAGCGATGAGTTTCTGCATAATCGCTTCTATCTGCTTGTCACCCATCGTCTTCTCAGCATCCTGGAGGATGAAGTTGACGGCATACGACTTCTTGCCGTCAGGCAGCTTGTCACCCTCATAGACGTCGAAGAGTTCGACCTTCTTCAGGAACTTACGCTCCGTCTGACGGGCGATGTCCTCAATCTGCTGGAATTCAACGTTCTTGTCGATGAGCAGGGCGAGGTCGCGGCTGACAGAGGGGAACTTGGGAATCTCCGTGAATTCTACCTTCTGCTTGCGGACGACCTTCATGAGGGCCGTCCAGTTCAGCTCGGCATAGTACACGGGAGTGTCGATGTCGAACTGCTTCTGCAGCTTCTTGGTCAGCACGCCCAGTTCAATGAGCTTATTGCCACCACGGTTCTCGATGGTCAGTCCTGCAGCGAAGATGGTGTTGTCCGACTTCTTGCGAACCAGCATGCCAGGCTGCACACCAATGCGTGCCAGGATATTGTCGACATGGGCATCCAACTCGGCAAACGAGGTATCCTCGTTCTGATGTGCCCACGAGCCTTCAACGCGCTTACCCGTCAGCCACAAGCCCATGTGGTACTGCTCCTTGTAGGCCTGCATGGGGTCGTCCTGATTCTCCTTGGCAGGGTCAAAGCTATAGACGTTGCCGAACTCGAAGAAACGACAGTTGGGATTCTTGCGCTTGGCATTGTGCTCGATGCTCTCCAAGCCACCAAACAGCAGCGTGCCACGCATCACGTTCAGGTCGCTACTCAGCGGGTTCATGATCTTTACCAGATTCTCTTGGTCAGCATAGTAAGCAGCCTTCGTCAGCGAGTTGTTCAGGATTTCGTTGAACCCAGCACCCACCAGCTGCTCTGACACAAGGTTGGCCAGCTTGTGCTTCTGGTCTTCATCGCCCTTGATGACAAGGCTCGACTTCAGCTGTGTCGGAATCTCTACATTATTATATCCATAGATGCGCAGGATGTCCTCTACCACGTCGCACGGACGCTGAACATCCACACGGTAGGCAGGAATTTCAAGTCGCAAACCTGAGGCACTTTCCTCCAGCACCTTCATCTCCAGCGAGTCGCAGATGCTCTTGATGGTCTCTACGGGAATGTCCTTGCCCACCAATGAGTGAACATAGCTGTACTGGAGGTCAACGACGGCGTTCTCCATCTTCTCAGGATAAACGTCCTTGATGTCCATAGACACCTTACCACCAGCCAGTTCCTTACAAAGCTGGGCAGCATATTTCAGGGCGTCAATGATGCCGTTGGGGTCGATGCCACGCTCAAAACGGAACGAGGCATCAGTGCTCAGACCATGCCGGCGGGCTGACTTGCGAATCCATGTCGGATGGAAGTAGGCCGACTCCAGCACCACATTCTTCGTGGTTTCGTAGGTACCACTACCCTTTCCGCCAAACACGCCAGCAATACACATGGGGTCTTCGGCAT